>JFBN01308257.1_pt1 | contig 58758 bp, 68 predicted proteins | sample 768741 | NCBI WGS metagenome assembly JFBN01 (sample SAMN01983846, study PRJNA193217) | chicken gut metagenome | biome: terrestrial biome; isolation source: ceca of Broiler chicken | host: Gallus gallus | place: United Kingdom: England | collected 2010-09-07
TTTATATTTATTAAATTATAAATTTATTTTTAATCCATTTTATATTGAAAGGAGAGTTTGTTTTTGGATTTTTGGCATGCGGTTATGTAAGATTGACTTACATTAAAAATTATTATTAATTTTTTTTAAATAAGGAGAATGATATGGGTGAATTTTCTAGAAGAGATTTTATAAAAACAGCCTGTATTAGTGTAGGAGCTTTAGCTGCAAGTTCAAGTGGAGTTTATGCCTTAGATGATTCATCTAAGATGGATAAAGATACAAATTTACCTTCTTGTGATGTTTTGGTAATTGGATCAGGTGGAGCAGGTTTGCGTGCTGCAGCCGCAGTGAGAAAAGAAAATCCAAAATTAAGCGTTGTAGTAGCTACAAAGATGATGCCATCGCGTAACGCAACTTGTATGGCAGAGGGTGGAATTAATGGAGTTACTGATTTTTCTAATGGAGATTCCTATAAATTACATGCTTATGATACTATTAAAGGCGGAGCTTATTTGGTAGATCAAGACGCGGCTTTAAAATTTTGCGAATTAGCCGGAAAGGCTATTTTTAATATGGATTTTATAGGAACCTTGTTTTCAAGAAATGAGCAAGGTGGAGTAGCTCAGCGTTTAATGGGAGGGGCTTCTAAAAAACGCTGTAACTATTCTGCAGATAAAACAGGTCATATTTTAATGCATTCTTGTTTAGATGATGCTATTAGTAGTGGTGTGAAATTTCTAATGGATCATGAGCTTTTGGATATAGGTGTTGTGGATGGAAAATGCGAGGGTGTTGTTTTAAGAGATATACAAAGCGGTGGAATTTATCCTGTATTATGTAAAGCTTTGGTGATTGCTACAGGGGGATACACAAGGATATTTTATAATAGAACTTCAACTCCTTTTATTACCACAGGAGATGGTGTGGCAGCTGCTCTTAGAGCAGGACTTGGTTTTGAAGATCCTGAGATGATACAATTTCACCCAACAGGAGTTGCAAATGGTGGAACTCTTATTACAGAAGCGGCACGCGGTGAAGGAGGGTATCTTTTAAATAATCGTGGTGAGCGTTTTATGAAAAATTACCATGAAAAAATGGAGCTTGCACCGCGAGATGTAGTTGCGCGTGCTATAGAAACAGAAATTCGCGAAGGTAGAGGTTATGGCGAGGGACTTGGAGCTTATGTTTTGTGCGATGTACGCCACTTAGGAAAAGAAAAAATTTTAAAAGATTTACCAAAAATTCGTCACACTGCAATGCTTTTTGAAAATATTGATTTAGTGGATACTCCTATACCTATCCGTCCAACGGCGCATTATTCTATGGGTGGAATTGAAGTGGCTAAATTTGAAGATATGAGTACTAAAATTGCTGGAATTTATGTAGGTGGAGAAGCTTCTTGTATTTCTATACATGGAGCTAATAGACTAGGGGGAAATTCTTTAGCCGATGCAGTTGTAACGGGGCATTTAGCAGGCATTGGTGCGACAAATTATGCTAAAGATGCAAGTTTTGGAAAAGGGGTAAAAACTCATGAACTTGCTCAAAAATGGCAGGTTAGATTTAAAGAAATTACAAATAATGGCGGAAATGGTCAAGAAATGTATGAATTGCGAGAAGAGCTAGGAAGTCAAAATTGGGATAATATGGGGATTTTTAGAACTCAAGAAAAACTCGACCTTCTAGCAAAAAATTTAGAAGATATACAAGCAAGATATGAAAAAATTCGTATTCCAAATCCTAATGAAGTGATGAATACTGCTTTTACAGATTATGTAGAGCTTGGCAATTTGATTTTACTTTCTCGCTGTGCTTGTTTAGCAGCTAGAAATAGACTTGAAAGTCGTGGGGCTCATACTAGAGAAGATTATCCAAAGCGAGATGATAAAAATTTCTTAAAACATAGCATTGTAAATTTAGAAAATGATGAATTAAAACTTAGTTATAAAGATGTCGTGGTAACTGAGTTTTCACTTGATGGAAGGAGAGTACAATGAAAATCATCATAGATCGTTTTAATAGCAAGGAAAAATATGAACAAAGTTATGATATTGATGATAAGGATATACAAGGAAAAACTCTGCTCTCTCTTTTGCTTTTTATTAAAAAAACAAAAGATATTACTTTAAATTTTACCACCTCTTGTCAATCTGCAATTTGTGGGGCTTGTGCAGTTCGTGTGAATGGGCATTCTTATCTTGCTTGTGATACTAAAATGCAAGATTTGTTAAAAGAATATGATAATCCTTCAAGTATACGCATTTCTCCGCTTGGAAATTTTAGAGTAATTTCTGATTTAATTGTGGATTGGGAGCCTTCTATAGAAAATTTAAGAAAAATTCGTCCTGCCATGGTGGCAAAAAATGAATTTTCAGCGGAAAAGGGCTGTAAACAAAGTCAAGAAGAATTTGATCGTATTAGCAAGCAATGGGATTGTATTTTATGTGGTAGCTGTGCTTCAGAGTGTAATAAATTAGAAGCAGATAGTAGCGATTATATGCAACCTTTTGTTTTTACTCATGCTTGGCGTGCAGCAGCGGACTCTCGAGGTAAGGATCCTATGTTGCATGTAAAACCCAGCGTAATGAATGGACTTTGGCTTTGTGTTCATTGTCAAGAGTGCGCTGATCGTTGTCCAAAGGGTATAAGTTCAGTAAGTGATATAGCAAATTTAAGAGTGATGGCGATTAAAAAAGGTTTAAATGAAGGCTTAGGGCCTGATCATGCTGAAGCTTTTTATAAAGATTTAGTTGAAGGTTCAGGACGCTTGAATGAAATTTATCTTGCTTTGCGTTCTGAGGGTGTTATAGGTTCTATGGGTAAAACAGATATAGCTTTTAAACTTATGCGTGCAGGAAAAATGAATCCTATGCATGTTTTTGGCGAGGATGAAATAGAAGGGCATAAAGATTTGGTTAGAATGATAAAGGCGGCACAAGAAGCTGCTGTTAAGGAGTAAAATATGCAAAAAGAATACGCTTTTTTTCCAGGTTGTGTTTTATCTCAAGCTGCAAAAGAATCTAAAATTTCACTTGAAGCTATTGCACCTATTTTGGGTTGGAAGTTGAATGAAATTAAGGGGTGGAGTTGTTGTGGGGCTTCTCAAGCGCAGTGTGTTGATCCTATTGCGACTTTGGTAGCTAATGCAAGAAATATTGCTTTAGCAGAAGAGATGAAAATGCCAATGCTTACAACTTGTAGTACTTGTATGCTAACTTTAACTAAAGCAAAAAATACTCTTGATAAGGGTGCAAAAGAACGCATCAATACTTTTTTAGCACAAGGTGGAATGAAATATCAAGGTTCAACGCCTATTACAAGTCTTTTGTGGGAGCTTTATGAGGATTTGGATAATTTAAAAAGCAAGGTGAAAAAGCCGCTTTCAAATTTAAAAGTAGCTTTATTTTATGGTTGCCATGGTTTAAGACCTGAAGATGTTTTCGGTAAAAAAGAAAGTTCAACCAATCCAAAAAGTTTTGAAAGTGTAGTAGAAGTTTTAGGGGCTAAAATAGTTCCTTTTGAAAAACGCCTTGATTGTTGTGGTTTTCATGCTTCTTATCCTGCAGAAAAATCTGTGAAAAAAATGTCTAGTCAAATTGTCAATAATGCAAGTGAAAATCAAGCTGATTGTGTTGTAACACCTTGTCCACTTTGTCAAATGCAGCTTGATATCTATCAAGAAAGATTTCAAGATTATACTAATTCTAAAGCAAGATTGCCTACTATTCATTTATCACAATTAGTAGGACTTGCATTAGGACTTTCTAAAGAAACGGTTGGTTTAGATTATAATATTATTGATGCAAGTAAAATTGCATAAAAACATGGGCAAAAAGCCCATGTTTAAAGATTTAATTCCATTCTTAAAGAATGCTCCCAAAAAGCCACTTCCAAGCGTGTTACAGTATGAAAAATTTCGCTGAGTTTTTGGAATTTTTGTGCACTAACACTTGAAGTATAAGAATTAACAAAATCTTCAAATTCTTTAGCTTCATTTTGAAAATTTTCACTTCCATAGGTCAAAATCCATTCCTTGTAAGGATGATCTTTTAAATTTTCATTTTTTAAACGATTTATAATTTCAGCACCTATTTTTGCATAGCCTATAGCGCAAGCACTAAGAGCAACTAACATATCTAAAAAATCTCCATTTTCACCTACGCTTAACATATAACGCGAATAGGCTATATTGACTAAACTTTCATCTTTTATATCGAGTTCATCTGCATTAATGCCAAGAGATAAAATTGCACGATGAAGCTCCATTTCTCCTTCAACTATATAATTTTGAAATTTCATAGCAAAACGAAGTTCTTTTGCAGTATTTGAGTTAAGTGCTAACCTTGCGTAGCATTTTGCGTAATTAAGCAAATAAATATAATCTTGCTTGAGATAAAAAAGAAAATTTTCTTGCTTTAGGCTTTTATCTTCTAATTTTTTAACAAAATCATGATGTAGATAAGCATCCCAAATTTTTTGATTTTCTTTGATTAAATTAGAGAAAAGCATCATTTTTCCTTTATGTTTTAATATTTTATTTTCAAGTATAATGAAAAACTATAAATATTTTAAGCTTTTTATAGTAAAATACGCTTTATTTTAATTTTTTGAAGGAGAACAAATGGCAACATTTGATGATGTAAAAGCAGTAGTAGTAGAGCAATTAAGTATTGATGCAGATGCAGTTAAAATGGAATCAAAAATTATTGAAGATTTAGGTGCTGATTCTTTAGATGTTGTAGAGCTTATTATGGCTTTAGAAGAAAAATTTGAAGTAGAAATTCCAGATAGTGATGCTGAAAAATTAATTAAAATTGAAGATGTTGTAAATTATATTGACAATCTAAAAAAATAATTTTTTTTCTTGCAAGGAGCTTATTCTTGAAAAGAGTTGTAGTTACAGGTATTGGTATGATCAATGCCCTTGGTTTAGATAAAGAAAGTTCATTTAAAGCAATTTGCAATGGAGAAAGCGGAGTAAATAAAATTACTCTTTTTGATGCTACGGACTTTCCTGTTCAAATTGCAGCTGAAGTTAAAAATTTTGATCCATTAGAGGTTGTTGATGGCAAAGAAGTAAAAAAAATTGACCGTTTCATACAACTTGGAATTAAAGCAGCAAGAGAAGCAATGCAGGATGCTGGATTTAGTGAAGAATTAGATAAAGAAGAATTTGGCATTGTTTCGGCTTCTGGTATTGGAGGTTTGCCTAACATAGAAAAAAATTCCATTATTTGTTCCGAGCGAGGTCCGCGTAAAATTTCCCCTTTTTTCATACCTTCAGCACTTGTAAATATGTTAGGAGGTTTGATTTCTATAGAGCATGGACTTAAAGGGCCAAATATTTCTTGTGTTACAGCTTGTGCAGCAGGAACTCATGCTATAGGAGAAGCTTATAAAAGTATAGCTTTGGGAAATGCTAAAAAGATGTTAGTCATAGGTGCAGAAGCTGCGATTTGTCCTGTAGGTATAGGTGGTTTTGCTTCAATGAAAGCTTTATCAACTAGAAATGAAGATCCGCAGCATGCTTCAAGACCATTTGACAAAGAAAGAGATGGTTTTGTCATGGGAGAAGGTGCTGGAGCTTTAGTTTTTGAGGAATATGAAGAGGCTAAAAAACGCGGTGCTACGATTTATGCTGAATTAATTGGATTTGGAGAAAGTGCAGATGCGCATCATATTACTTCACCAACTTTAGATGGGCCTTTAAGAGCTATGAAAAAAGCTTTAAATATGGCAGGGAATCCAAAGGTAGATTATATCAATGCACATGGAACTTCAACCCCTGTAAATGACAAAAATGAAACAGCAGCAATTAAAGAGCTTTTTGGCAATAATATCCCGCTTATAAGTTCCACCAAAGGACAAACAGGTCATTGCTTGGGTGCTGCAGGTGCAATTGAAGCAGTTGTTAGTGTTATGGCTTTAAGAGATGGGGTAGTTCCACCTACAATCAATCAGCTTGTAAAAGATGATGAATGTGATCTTGATTATATTCCAAATATATCAAGAAAAGTAGATTTAAAAGTGGTGATGAGTAATTCTTTTGGTTTTGGTGGCACAAATGGCTGTGTTGTATTTAAAAAAGTAGATTAATATGGCTTCTTATTTAGATTTTGAAAAAAATATTCAGCAAATTGACGAGGACATTATCAATGCTCAGATTAAAGGAGATACTGAAGCTGTATCAATTTTAAAGAAAAATCTTGAAAAAGAAATTTCTAAAACTTATAAGAATTTAAGTGATTTTCAGCGTTTGCAATTAGCGCGTCATCCAGATCGCCCTTATGCTCTTGACTATATTGAACTTATTTTAAATGACGCTCACGAAATACATGGTGATCGTGCCTTTAGAGATGATCCTGCTATTGTTTGTTTTATGGGTTATTTAGGAGAGAAAAAAATAATTGTAATTGGTGAGCAAAAAGGACGTGGAACAAAAGATAAAATCGCTAGAAATTTTGGGATGCCACATCCTGAAGGATATCGCAAAGCCTTAAGAGTAGCAAGACTTGCAGAGAAATTTCAAATTCCTATTTTATTTTTGATAGATACTCCAGGTGCTTATCCTGGAATAGGTGCTGAAGAAAGAGGACAAAGTGAAGCTATCGCTAGAAATTTATATGAATTAAGTGATTTGAAAATACCGACCATTGCTATAGTTATCGGAGAAGGCGGTAGTGGCGGGGCGTTAGCTATAGGGGTTGCAGATAAACTTGCAATGATGAAAAATTCTGTTTTTTCAGTAATTTCTCCTGAAGGTTGTGCTGCAATACTTTGGAATGATCCTGCAAAAAGTGAAGCTGCAACCAAGGCTATGAAGGTAACGGCTGATGATTTAAAATCTCAAGGTTTAATTGATGATGTTATAGATGAGCCTACAAATGGTGCACATCGCAATAAAGAGGCTACAGCAGTAGCTATTGCTGATTATGTAAAAAAATCTCTAAATGAACTTGAAAATATTGATGTACGAGAACTTTCTGCAAATCGTATGCAGAAAATTTTAAAGCTTGGAGCCTATCAAGAGGCTTAGGCTTTTACTTCGCTTTTTTAAATAATTTTATTATTTATAATTGTTATCAAAATTAAGTTAATTAAAAGTATTCTTTTTTTATACTTCAAAAATGATTTTAAATATCAAAATAATTATTTTTAAAGGAATTAATTTGACTCAAATCAAAAATATAAAATTTAAAAAAAGTTTACTGTGTTTTTTAATTTTATCTGGAGCTTTGTTAAAAGCAGAAGAAAAATATCAACTTAATGATGTTGTGGTTAGTGCTAGTGGTTTTGAACAAGATTTGGTTGATGCGCCTGCTAGTATTTCTATCATTACAAAAGAAGAGCTTGAAAAAAAGCCAATTAAGGATATAGGAGAGGCTATAGGAGATATTCCAGGTGTAGATGTGACTATGAATAAAACAGGCACTTATGATTTTAGCATACGAGGTTTTGGTAGTTCTTATACTCTAGTTTTAATTGATGGAAAACGTCAAAGTGTTGCAAATGGGTTTTATGATAATGGTTTTAGTGGCAGTGAGTCAGGATATCTGCCACCTTTGTCTATGATAGAGCGTATTGAGGTTATACGTGGTCCAGCTTCTACACTTTATGGCAGTGATGCTGTAGGCGGTGTGATAAATATTATCACTAAGAAAAATCCTGATAAAATCGAAGCAAATATAGAATTTAATACTCTTTTACAACAGCACTCTAATTACTATGGCAATGCGGGCGGTTTTAATGCTTATGTAGCAACCCCTTTGATTGAAGATACATTATCAATTTCTGCAAGGTTGAAGTATTATGATAAGGCAGCTTCTGATTTAAAATGGCCTACACCGGTTTGGAATAATAACAATCAAAGACCTGATAATTATCAAATTGCTAGTCATAGCCCAGGTGCTTTTACTAGCTTGGGTTTTGGTTCTAGGCTTAATTGGACAGTAGATGATAAAAATAATATATATTTTGATATAGAACGATATATTAATGAAATTTCAGTGAATTCTACAAGTAGTAGGGCTATTAAAAGTGAAAGACAACTTTTTAAGGATAATATTGTTTTAAATCATGATGGTAACTATGATTTTGGTTCAACTAACTCATATTTACAATATGGTAGCACTAAGGATAAGGAGCTGCATAGCCAAATTTGGGTAGGAGAAGGTAAGGTTGTTTTACCTTGGAATTTAGGTCAATACGGTAATTTAGTAAATACCTTTGGTGCAAGGATTGATTATGAGACATTAAAAAATGATCAAGCAAGCGCAGGTAGTCAAATAAGAGGTAAAAATCTTGATCAAACCACGGTTGCGCTTTATGGGGAAAATGAGTATTTTATAACCGATGATTTGATTTTTACTACAGGTTTGCGTTATATTTATAGCGATTTGTTTGATTCTGAATTTACGCCTAGGGTTTATTTGGTTTATCACTTAAATGATAATATAGCCTTGAAAGGAGGTGTTTCAAAAGGCTATAAAACTCCTGCTGCCAAGCAGTTGACAAATGGATATTATAATTATGCCAATAATAATGCTTATTTTGGAAACCCTGACTTAAAACCAGAAGAAAGTATAAATTATGAATTGGGTGTTGATTTTATGGTATTTGATTTTGTACATTATTCTATTACAGGATTTATTACTGATTTTACAAATCAAATCAGTAGTGAAGATTTAACAGGTATGCAAAATGATATTAATTGTAGCAATGGCATTGTTTGTAAGCGTCCTATTAATCTTGGAAAAACGCAGACTAAAGGTATAGAATTTGCATTTAATACCAAAACTTACAATAGCTTTAGCCTAAATTCAAGTTATACTTTTATGGATAATCGCTACAAAGATGGTCAAAAAAATTGGTTTGGTGGTGATAGAATAGAAATTTACCAAGACATATAGCAATGTTAAAATTAAACTATGAGCGAGGTAAATTTAGTTCCTATATAAAAACACGAGCAAGACTTGATACTATAGCTAAAGCAAAAGGTGGCGGTAATGGTAGTCTGCCATGGCAAAAATATAAACCTTTTTATATAGTAGATTTAGGGATAAATTATAAAATCAATAAGCAATCTAGCTTAAGTTTTGCAGTGCAAAATCTTTTTGATAAAAATTTCTTTGATCCGCAAGTTACAAGATGGGATGGGGCTAATCCTGCTGGATATGCAAATCGCTATCAAGACTATACAGAAGGAAGAAGTTTTTGGTTAAGTTATAAATATGATTTTTAATTTTTTAAGGCTTTAATCACCTTTATATTTTCAAAAAAGCAAAAATAAAGTACAATGTGAAAAATAAATAAAAGGTTTTATTATGGCGTTTAAAAATTTAAAAGAACTTTCTTTTGAAAAATCAAATTATATTAAGCCTAAGAGATTTGCTTATGAAAGTAATGGTAGGCTTTGCACTTGGGATTTTATAGAATCTAAAGATAGTGTTTCAGTGCTTTTGTATCATAAAGAATTAGAAAGTTTTATTTTTGTACGCCAATTTCGTATACCACTTTGGTATCATCAAATGCATGATAAAGATTATGTAAAAGATGATGATATGGGCTATACTATAGAGCTTTGTTCTGGGCTTGTGGATAAAAAATTATCTTTAGAGGAAATAGCAAAAGAAGAATGTATAGAAGAACTAGGATATGCTCCTAAAAATTTAGAAAAAATAGGAGATTTTTATACAGGATTTGGTTCAGGTGTAAGCAAGCAAAGCTTTTATTTCGCAGAAGTTGATGAAAAAGATAAAATTTCTTCTGGAGGTGGAGTTGATGATGAAGAGATTGAAGCTGTTTATGTTAAGGTGCAGGATTTTGAAAAAAAATGTAAAAATATGATAAGAACGCCTTTGCTTGATTTTGCTTATATGTGGTTTTTAAAGGAAAAGTGGGGAAAATTAAAGATTATTTAGGTTAAACCTTAAAAAGGTTCAACCTGGGATTTTAATGATCTGACTCATCAAGCATTTCTTTAAATACATTGAAAAGATCAAGCGATGCATTTTCAGCAACTTTGCATTTATTAATTATGCTGTGTTGAGTAATATCTTTGCTAATATCTTCTGTATTTGCTATTGTTATAGCATTATTCATATTTTCATGAACTTTTTCATGTGGCTCGTTAATTTTTAAGAAGCTTTTATTTTGCCCAAATCTTTCTTTTCCTGTGCTAGCAAGCCATTTTCCTAAGCGACAAGATGTATGATCGGCTAATTGCTTTCCTGATTTGGAAAAAATTTCTTTATAACCATTTAATTTAAAAGCTATATGATCTAGTTTTGCTAAAGATACGAAAGCTTCTGAAGCGATACCAACTGCATTTGAATTAGTAGAATGCGCTTCATTTACCAAGTGAGTAAATTTTTCGGAAAAACTCATAATATGAGCATTAGAATCTATAGAAATTTTTTCAACTTGCTCACTTTGAGTATACATTTCATTTGCATTTTGCTTTAGAAGGTTGATATTCATTTCAACTTCTGTGGTTGCTTTTTGTGTTTTTTCAGCTAGTTTTCTTACTTCATCGGCAACAACAGCAAAACCACGCCCATGTTCACCTGCGCGTGCAGCTTCTATGGCAGCGTTAAGAGCTAAAAGATTGGTTTGATCGGAAACATCTTTAATTAGATTAATTACATTAGTAATTTCATCTACACTTCTATGCAATGTTCCTGCAACATCTCTTGTTTTATTGGCTGATTCTGTAATATTTCCCAAAGAGGCATTGATAGAATTAGCAATATGGTTAAGTTCATCCATTTCAGCAAGAGAAGTTTTAGAATAGCTAGAGATAACTTCTGCCTTATTTACATTTTCTAACATATCGCCTTGAATAATAGTAATATTTTTTAAAACCCCAGTTAATAAAACATTTAAAAGATCTGTTTTAAGTTTAGACTCTAAAGCCGCTTGTTCTAATGATGTAATTTTATTTTTTAATTCTAAATTTTCCGATTGAAATTTTTCAATTTTATGTGTAAGATTTTTATTTTCTTCTTCAAGTTTTTGAAGATCAGAATGGTTTATTTTACTTCCAAACATTGTTTTGCCTTATTTTTTATAATTTGCTAGATATTGGCTAAGTTCATCTTTTATATGAAGCTTTTCTTTTTTTAAAGTTGAAATTTCCATGCTGCTAAGAGAAGTTCTACCTTCTTCTGCATCTTTAATCATGTCATCAAGTTCATTATGACGATCAAATAGTTTATCAAAATGAGCATCTCTACCTTTTAGCTCTGACATTAATTCTCTATATTCATGTAGCATAAACTCTCCTTGTATTAGTGAAATTTAAAATTCATTTAACAAGGTATTTTACACTATTAAAAGATATTTTTAGCTTAAAAAATAATAAAATTAATAATAATTTTTAAATGTGTGTTATATAAGTGATTTGTTAAAGTTTATTTTTAAATTGGAAATTTTAAAATTGAGGAATAAATCCTCAAAATTATTTAGAATTTTGTTTTTTTAGAGTTCTTAGAGTAGAAGCTGCAATTCTCATTTTTCTCGTGGTGCCATCTTCTAAAGTTACACGAACTGTTCTGAGATTAGGTAAAAAGCGTCTTTTTGTTTTATTGTTAGCATGGCTGACATTATTACCCACCATTGGACCCTTGCCTGTGATTTGACATACTCTTGCCATTTTTTTGTCCTTATGAAAATTTTTAAATGGAGATTTTATCAAAATTAAGCTTAAAATATTCCATAATTTATAGTTTTTTTAATATATAAGTCGATAAAATATTATTTATCACATTTATATATAGTTTAAGGTTTTGATCATGTATGTAGCTCCAAGTTTATTGTCTGCAAATTTTTTGAAATTAGAAGAAGAAGTTAAAGCTATTGAAGCTGCAGGTGCGGATCTTTTACACATTGATGTAATGGATGGACACTTTGTTCCAAATTTGACTTTCGGACCTTGCGTGATCGAAAAAATTTCAACTATTAGTAAGTTGCCATTAGATGTGCATTTAATGGTTAAAGATGTAAGTAAATTTGTAGATCTTTTTATCTCTTTAAAACCGAAATTTATCTCTTTTCATATGGAAAGCGAAGTTCATCCTATAAGGCTTTGTGAATATATAAGAAGTCAAGGAATCTATCCTGCTATTGTTTTAAATCCACATACTCCTATTGATTCTATTAAACACATGCTAGAATTTGTAGATATGGTGCTTTTAATGAGTGTTAATCCTGGATTTGGTGGGCAAAAATTTTTACCTTTGATACATGAAAAAATCAAAGAATTGCGCCAAATGATTGATAAAAAAAATGCTAAAGTTTTTATAGAGGTTGATGGTGGTGTTAATGGTTTAAATGCTAGTGATTTAGAAGAATCTGGAGCTGATATTTTGGTGGCTGGAAGTTATATTTTTTCTTCCAATGATTATAAAACTGCAATTTCATCTTTAAAGCTTGAATTTTGAGTTTACAGCAAATTGATCAGATTATTTCTATATTAAATAAGCAAAGCAAGCCTTATGATTGGGTGATGCAAGAGTTTGCCAAAGTTGAAGAATTAAAAAATTTTGATTTAGATTTAGAAACTTTTGAGCTTTTGGGGTTAGGTTTAACTTTAAATAAAGATAATATTTTTACTCTTAAAACACGCACAACAAAAATTAAAGATGAAATTTTTTGCATAGTGGATATAGAAAGTACTGGTGGGGTGAGCAAGGGGGAAATTTTAGAAATTGGAGCGGTAAAAATTCAAAATTCTAAAGAAATTGGACGCTTTCAAAGTTTTGTTAAAGTAAAAGAAATTCCAAAAAATATAACTGAACTTACGGGTATTACTTATGAGATGGTGGAAAATGCTCCAAGTTTAGCAAAGGTTTTAAGTGATTTTAGGCTTTTTTTAAAAGACAGTATTTTTGTAGCGCATAATGTGCGTTTTGATTATAGTTTTATTTCTAAGGCTTTAAATGAGTGTGGTTTTGGCATTTTGCTTAATCGTCGTATTTGCACTATAGAATTTGCACAATGTTGTATAGAAAGTCCAAAATATAAACTAGAGGTTTTGAAAGAATTTCTTGGCGTGGAAAATATGCATCATAGAGCCTTAGATGATGCTTTGGCAGCTGCTGAAATTTTTAAATATTGCCTTGGAAAACTTCCTTATCATATAAAAACTACAGAAGAACTTATAAATTTTACAAAAACTGCACGTATAAAGCAAAAATAAATATTTAAAGTGTATAATTAAAACATAAATGACGGGAGCTTGTGTAACAGGCTGAGAGTAAGCTAAAAGCTTAGACCGAACCGGATCTGGATAATGCCAGTGTCGGGAAGATTTATAAATTTCAATACTTTAAAAATTTATACTCACCCTTCATTTATCCAAATTTTTTAAAGGATAAATTTATGAAAACTCAAATGAATTATGCCAAAGAAGGTATTTTTACTAAAGAAATGCAGATTGTTGTGCAAAAAGAAAATTTAAGTAAAGATTTTTTGCTTGAAAATATTGCTTGCGGTAAAATTATTATCCCTGCAAATATTAATCATAAAAGTCTTGATCCAAATGGTATAGGTTTTGGACTGCGTACTAAGGTTAATGTAAATTTAGGAGTTTCAAATGATTGCGTTGATTATAGCGAGGAAATGAAAAAAGTAGAGCTTGCTCATAAATTTGGCATAGAAGCGATTATGGACTTAAGCAATTATGGCAAAACAAGTCGTTTTAGAGACGAGCTTGTTAATGTTTCAAAAGCTATGATAGGAACAGTTCCTGTATATGATGCGGTAGGATTTTTAGAAAAAGATTTAAAGCAAATTAATGCCAAAGACTTTTTAGATGTTGTATATCATCATGCTAAAAGTGGGGTTGATTTTATGACAATTCATGCAGGTATTAATTCTCGCGCAGCGCATATTTTTAAACAAAGTAAAAGACTTACAAATATAGTTTCAAGAGGAGGCTCTGTACTTTATGCTTGGATGATGATGAAAGATGCTGAAAATCCTTTTTTTGAGTATTATGATGATTTGCTTGACATTTGTTTAAAATACGATGTAACTTTATCTTTGGGCGATGCTTTGCGTCCTGGCTCTACTCACGATGCAAGTGATGGGGCACAAATTTCAGAACTTATAGAATTATCACTCCTTACTCAAAGGGCTTGGGATGTTGGGATTCAAGTAATGATAGAAGGTCCAGGGCATATGGCTATTAATGAAATAGAGGCAAATATGCAATTAGAAAAGCGTTTATGCAAAGGAGCGCCTTTTTATGTCTTAGGACCTTTGGTAACAGATATTGGCGCAGGGTATGATCATATTAGTGGTGCTATTGGAGGAGCTGTGGCTGCAGCTAGCGGTGCTGATATGCTGTGTTATGTAACACCTGCTGAACACTTAAGACTTCCAAATTTAGAAGATGTTAGAGAGGGTATAGTTGCGACTAAAATTGCAGCTCATGCGGGAGATATAGCTAAACTTCCAAAAGAAAGAGCAAGAGATGATGAGATGAGTAAGGCTAGATAAGAGATAGATTGGGAGAAAATGTTTAAACTTGCTATTGATGGAGAAAAGGCTAAAAAAATGTTTAATGAGCGTCGCCCTGATGATTTAAACTCATGTTCCATGTGTGGAAAAATGTGTGCAATGAATACTATGAATCAAATTTTAAAAGGCGAAGATGTGAGTTTAGCTTGAATAAACTTTGAGAGTAAGATCTATAGAGATACCTTGCTCTCCTGCTTTAAGATTAAGTGGATAATCAAGCTTGATTAAGTTATTATAGTTTTTTAGAGCATCAATAAAATCATAAAGTCTTCTAGGATTGTTCATTGTCGCTTTAATGGCTAAGCGGTTTTTTAGATATTTTTCTTGTTTTTCGGGCTTAGTTTCTTGAATTTTTACATTTTGAAAATATTTTTGTAAAAAAATATCAAAATTTCCTATATTAAAATTTTGCTCAAATTGCTCTAAACTTTTGTTGTTTTCGCTTCTTAGAGTTGATATTTTATCTTCACTAAAGTCAAATTTTGATTTAGCGGCTTTTAAGATAGCAAGTTGTGAATTTTCTCTAAGATTTGCTTGTTTGTAATTTTTTAATGTCGGTAAAAGTAAAAATAAGATCAAGGCTGTGCAAACGCTTATAAAACTTAACGCGCAAATGATAAGCTTTAATAAATCAATTTCTTCTAGACTTTTATCTTTCATCTGCAACTCCTGGAATTTGTTTACTAATACTAACAAAACGATACCACCCATTATCTAAGCGATAATAGGTTGTATAGCTTTGATCAAAGATGCTTTTTAAAGGGGTTTCTAAAAGTAGAGTAAACATTTCTCTTGTAGGAGTGACTCCGATAAGTTTTAAGGAATATTCGTCTTGTTCAACACTTTCAAGAGTAATATTATCAGTTTTTACAATAATATCAAATAGATTTCTTAAGCTTTCTTTAACAATTTGATTTTGAGTGTTAAAATTTTTCGCTATTTGGCTTTGATCAAATAAAATTTCATAAAGCATTTCATTTTGCTTAGTTTGATTTTGAAGCACTATAACTTGTTGTTTTCCATCATCGATAGAGCTATTGATTAATGCAATTTTTATTGTATATGTAAAATATACTAGCAAGATAAATAATATACTAAAACCAAAAAGTCCTAGCCAAATTTTATCAAAGAGTGTGAAAATAGGTTTTTTTCTTGGCTGTATGAAGCTATAAGTCATTTAAGCTCCTTTTGCATCAATTCTATCATAAGATCTAAGGTGTTGATTTGTTTCGTTTTTATCTCTAAAAAAGTTTCACTTTCTAAAAAATCAATAGCACTTATGTTAATATCTGATTCGCTATATAATAAAATACCATTGATAAATACCCCAGCATATTTATCATCATTATAAAATTTTTCAATGCTCGTAATAATATAACGGCAAAGTTCCATATCATTGCTAAATTGATTTAATTCATCAAGATTAAAATTATCATTATTATCCAAAGTTTCAAGATTATTTTCTTGATCAAGTAGATCAAATTTATTATTTAAGGCTTCATTGAAGTTATCTAAGGTAACTTCGGTATCATCGTTGTTGTTTTCAATTTCTTTATTATCTTCTGATGGAAGTTCAAGCTCTAAACCTAATTCTTGCTCAAATATTTTAAAATCACCGTATAAGATAGTATTGCCTTTAGCAACAATAATTGCCAAAAGATGTCCTTGCTTAAATCCATAAAGTAAAATTTGATCATCAGGCTGTTTTTCTTTTTGCATATTGTAGTAAAGAAGAGCAAAAGGGGAATATAAAAAATCTAAACCTCTATATTCTTCAAAAAGCTCGCTATAATATTCCACATGTTCGGTAGCCGTATAAACAAGGGCATTATTAAACAAAATATGCTGTAAGCTGATTTTTCCTATATTAAAGTGCTCACAATCTTGAATATTTGTACTAGGTATTAATCCTTGTTCTTTGGCATCTAAAAATAAAGCAGTGTGGTAAAATAAGAAATGCTTGCTTAAATTTTTTATGTATTCTAATAAATTTTCGCTTTTATCAAAAGTTTTTTCATTGCTACTGATTAGTTTATTTCCTCTATAAATAGAAGCTTTTACAATATTTTTTTTATCTTCTAAAATAATACTAATAAAAAGTTGTGGAAATATTTTTTTAAGTAAAAATAACATTTCATTCCTTAAATTGATCAGCTAAGCTAATTTTATCAAATTGTTTCATTAGAAATTCTTTAGCTTTTTCTTTATCTAAAGATAAAATATCCAAAGGTTCACTTAGACTATAAGTAATCTTACTAAAAGGTTTTGGCAAGATCATCTTATCCCAACTTTTAAATTTCCAAAAACGATTTGCTTCATAGTTTAAAATTCTTATCTTTAGTTCTTTTTTTTGAGCCAAAATGATAGAACCATCTGAAATACTATGATAAGGCCCACGTGGACCATCGGGCGTGATAACTATATCGTCATTTTGTTCTAAAACTTTAAATGCAGCTCTAAGTGCACTGCTAGCACCCCTTGAAGTGCTTCCTCTTACAGTATCAAGACCGAAAAGCTTGATGATTTTTGCAATTTGTTCTCCATCTTTATGGTGGGAGATCATGACATAGGCTTTTTTATTTTTTTGTCTATAATGTCTAAACGCAAAAGGCATGAGTGCTAATTTTCCATGCCAAAAAAGTATCACACTAGCTTTACGGTCAACTTTTTCACCTTTATAGTGCTTTTTACAGCTTAAAAAAATAAGCCATTGCAAGATGAAAATTATATATGTTAAGCAATGGATTTTAAACGATTTCCCCATATAAAACCATACGCTTTGCATTAGTGATTTTTACTTCTTTAAATTGCCCTAAAAGTTCTTCGCTACCTTCAACTTGAACTAAAAAATTATTATCTGTTCTTCCAGCAATGCTATTGCCTGCTCTTAATTCTTCAAATAAAACTTTAAAAGTTTTATTTTCTTGTTTTTTTACAATTTCATCTAAAATTTCACTATGACGATTTTGTAAGGTGCTAAGTCTTCTTGAAGCTGTTTCTTCATCGATTTGATTAGGCATGGTTGCGGCTTTTGTTAAAGGGCGTTTGGAGTATTTAAAAGAAAAAATTTGTTCAAAACGCACTTTTTCCAAAACATCAATAGTTTCTTCAAAATCTTTTTCACTTTCCCCTGGAAAAGCTACAATAATGTCTGTAGAAATGCTAACATTTGGACAAAGTTCTCTAAGTTTTAAAGCTCTATTTAAATACCATTCTTTAGCATAGCCACGCTTCATAGCTTTTAAAATTTCACTTGAGCCGCTTTGTAAAGGCATGTGCATGGATTTGCAAACTTTTGGATTATTGGCAAAAACTTCTAAAAATTTATCATCCATGTGCAAAGGATGTGGACTTGTAAAGCGAATGCGTTCCAAACCTTCTATAGTGCTAAGTTCTTCTAAAAGATCTGAAAAGTCCATTTTTTTATGTTCGTTTCTAAATCTTTTGCCATAGTTATTGACATTTTGTCCTAGCAAGAAAATCTCTTTAGCGCCTTTTTCAATAGCTTTTTGAGCTTCTTTGTAGATGATGTTAAAAGGTATGGAAATTTCATCTCCTCTAGTATGTGGCACTATACAATAAGTGCAGTGTTTGTCACAACCTATGGAGATATTAATATAGGATTTATAAATACTATTTCTAAAATCTGCAAAAGCAAATTCACTTTCATCATAGTCTATGTCCACGCCCATAAATTTTGGAGTTTTTATAGCTTGAGTGATTTTGGAAATATTTCTTGCTCCTAGAACAAAATCCACATAAGGAGCACGTTTGAAAATTTCATTTCCTAAATGTGATGCAGTACATCCACAAACTCCTATTTTAGCACCTTCTTTTTTAACTTTTTCAAAACCACCTACTTCTGAGAAAAGTTTATGCACAGGTTTTTCACGCACTGAACAGGTATTGATAAGAATAAGATCTGCTTCTTTGATATCTTCTGTTAGTGCGTAATTTTCTTTTTGTGTTAATTCTGCGATCATATGCTCAGAATCTCTGACATTCATCGCACAACCTAAAGTTTGGATAAAAAGTTTTTTAGCACTCAAAGAATATGTACCTCATACATAAAATCATTATCATCAAGTCCGTATTTTACGGTTCTATGATAAATGCTTACTCCTTTTTTTTCAAAATGATTTACAAGGGCAATGAGTTGTTTGTGTGTATTATCTTTATCAAAATAAAAAAACTTTTGTCCTTCTTTTTCTATAGCCTCTTCGATTTTTTCTAGGCTAATATTTTTAGGTTTTTCATTAATCAAAGTTCTTGCCAATTTTAATTCCATAGCTAAATCCTTAAGAATTTTCATTTTAATCTATAATTTTAGCAAATTTTACTTTTAATTAAACTTATTAAGGATATAATTTTTATCTACATTTTTAAATTTCCCACAAAAAAGGTTTTATAAAATATGGAAAAGATAGCAGATATTATCGAATCTATTGCTAATGAAAAAAATTTAAACTTAGAGAATGTAAGAGAAAAGGTAGCTACCGCTTTAATCAATACTGCAAAAAGAATTTATGGACAAGAATATGAGTTTTTTGTGGATCCTAAAAATTTAAATCTTTATCAAAAAATTACCATAGTAGCAGATAATGACGAGAGATTGCAAAATAAAAGTGAGAGTTTTATCGCGTTAAGTAAGGCAAAATCAGAAGCTCCAGATGTTGAAATAGGAGATGAATTAACCTATGAATGTTCTTTGGAAAATTTAGGAAGAACTGCGGTAAATACCTTGCATAAAGAACTTGAATATCATATACAAAAATTATTAGAACAAACTATTTTTGAAAAATATAAAAACAAAGTAGGGCAAATGGTTTTTGGTACAGTTGTTAGAGTGGATAATGAAGAAAATACTTTTATTGAAATAGATGAATTAAGAGCTTTTTTACCGAGAAAAAATCGCATTAAAGGGGAAAAATTTAAAATAGGTGATGTGGTAAAAGCTGTGATACGCCGTGTTTATACAGATAAAGGTATTAAAATCGAGCTTAGTCGTACAAGTCCTAAATTTTTAGAATGTTTACTTGAAGCTGAGGTTCCAGAAATCAAAGATGGTTATGTCAATATTATAGGATGTGCTAGAATTCCAGGTGAAAGAGCAAAAATCATTCTTCAGGCCAATGGAGCAAATATCGATCCTGTAGGTGCTACAGTAGGTGTTAAAGGTGTAAGAATTAATGCAGTAAGCAAAGAGCTTCATAATGAAAATATTGATTGTATAGAATTTACAAATGAGAGTGAAATTTTAATTTCTCGTGCCTTGGCTCCCGCTATTGTAAATTCTGTAAAAATTGAAGATAAAAAAGCTATTGTAAGTTTAAATAGCGAACAAAAAAGCAAAGCCATAGGAAAAAATGGTATTAATATTCGCCTTGCTTCTATGTTAAGTGGTTATGAAATAGAGCTCAATGAATTAAGCTCATCACAGCTAAATAATGCCATCAGCAATGAAGAAGCAATGAAAAATCTTCAAGATTTGTTTAAAATTTAAAATATTTGTGAATTTTCACAAATATTTTTTATAAAACCACTTCCAATAAAATGCCACAAAGATAAAAATCATACCCAATAAGCCTGTAATTAGTTCTAAACTCAAGCCTATTTCAAATAAAAAGCCCATAAGCATTGAAATAATAGCGCTAAAACTAAGATAAATCATATCTGTATAAGCGATCACTCTACCATGATATTCTTTGTCGGCATTTTTTTGTATCATAGTGTAGGTGTAAGCCCAAAGCGCTGAGGTAAAAAAACCTGCACCGATTAAACCTAAAAAAGAAATATAAAAATTAAATTGAGTTAAAGCCCAAAGTATAATACCCAAGCCTTGACCAAGATACATGTAAAATAAATTTTTATCATTAATAAATTTGCTTAAAACCATAGGTCCTATAGCTAAAGAACAAGCACGTACTGCATTTAAAAACCCTATTACTAAAGCAGCAGATAAAACTTCTTTATATTGATGTTGCGCTAAAAGCGTAACCAAGGTTTCATAAGCAGTTAAACCTATAAAAGCGTGAAGCAAGATAAGATGAAAAATTATCTTATTGTTTAAAACATAGAAAAATCCTTCTTTTATCATGGTAAAAAAGCGACTTTGTGTTTTGTGATGAAAATCAGGAATGCTTAATCTTACTAAAAAAGAAATGCCTATGAGTATAAGTATACAGTCAAATAGAAAAGCGGTTTTAACTCCTAGAAAATAAATAAAAATTCCCGCACTTGCCATACCTGCTGTATAAGAAATCGCCCAAATGACACTGTGCATTTCATTAGCGAGTTTAAGTTCTTGAGGAGTTAAAATTTTGGCCAATAAACTCATTTCAGCTTGAAAATAAATCGAAGCAACACAAAGTCTTATGAAAATTAAAATAAATAAAAGCCAAAGCATACTAAGACTTGTGACAAAAATAAGACAAAAAATAGAAATTAATTCTATGCTAATCATGCTGAGTAAAAGTTTTTTAGGTTTATTTTTCTCTACTATGACGCCATTAATAGGAGCAAGTAAAACTCCAGGTAAAAAAGCAAGCATAGCACTTGTAGCTGTTGCCCAAGTAGGAGCATTAAGCTCGACTAAAAGGGTAAAAACTCCCGTTTGAGAAAACCATGCTCCAAAATATACTATAAACTGAACCGAAGCCAATATTCTGATATTTTTATTATTTTTTAATAGTTCAATGTAATTCATAAGCGAAACTATAGCATAATTTATATTTTAAATGCTATAATTATTTTAATTATGTAAAAAACAAGGAAAAATTTTGAAAAGACTGGATAAAAAAGAAGCTTTAGATTTATTACACCATGCAAGTTTAACAGAACTTGGAGAAATGGCTTATAAAAGAAAATTAGAACTTCATCCTGAAAAAATCACCACTTTTGTTGTAGATAGAAATATTAATTATACCAATGTTTGTTGTATTGATTGTTCTTTTTGTGCTTTTTATCGCCATCATAAAGAAGATGATGCTTATATTTTAAGCTTTGAAGAGATAGGCAAAAAGATAGAAGAGCTTGAAGCTATCGGGGGTACACAAATTCTTTTTCAAGGCGGGGTGCACCCAAAATTAAAAATAGAATGGTATGAAGAATTAGTTTCTTGGATAAAAGAACATTATCCAAATATCACTGTACATGGTTTTTCAGCGGTTGAGATCGCTTATATCGCAAAGGCATCTAAAATTTCAATTACTGAAGTACTTCAAAGACTACAAGCTAAAGGTTTATTTTCTATACCAGGAGCAGGTGCTGAGGTGCTAAGCGATAGGGTGCGTGATATTATCGCACCAAATAAATGTGATACAGCTACTTGGTTAGAAGTACATCGCCAAGCTCATAAAATCGGCATGAAAAGTACAGCTACTATGATGTTTGGAACGGTTGAAAATGATGAAGAAATCATCGATCATTTTGAGCATTTGAGAAAATTGCAAGATGAAACAGGGGGATTTAGAGCTTTTATTTTATGGAGCTTTCAAAGTGATAATACTGCTTTAATCCAAAAATATCCAGAGATTATGAAACAAAGTTCCAACAAGTATTTAAGACTTTTAGCTTTAGCAAGACTTTATTTAGATAATTTTAAAAATTTGCAAAGTTCTTGGGTAACTCAAGGCTCGCTTATAGGTCAACTTGCTTTAAAATTTGGGGCCAATGATTTAGGCTCAACCATGATGGAAGAAAATGTAGTAAGTGCTGCAGGAGCAAGTTATAGAATGAATCAAGATGAGATGATAAGGCTGATTAGAAGTTTAGGCGAAAATCCAGCTAAACGCAATACCGCTTATGAAATTTTAGAAAGGTTTTAATGCAGTATTTAGACAGTAGGGGTGTTAAAATCCCTTTTATTTTTGAAAAAAATTCTGATTTTCCTATTGTTGTTTTAAAGCTTGTTTTTAGAAATTGCGCTAGAAGTTATGATGAAATAGCAGGCTTAGCTAAGATGTTTTCACGTATTTTAAATGAAGGTGTGGATGATAAATTTTTTAAAGATTTAGAATTTAGAGCGATAAATTTAGAGGCAAGTAGTGGTTTTGAAAGTTTGGAAATCAATCTTTCTTGTTTAAAAGAAAATTTTGATTTTGCTTTAAAGAGTTTGGAAAAATTGCTTTTAAAACCAAGAATAGAAGAAAAAATTTTGCAAAAATTAAAAATCAATGCCTTAGGTGAGCTCGCGAGTAAAAATAGTGATTTTGATTATTTAGCAAAAAATTTACTTAATGCTCAAATTTTTAAATGCAAAGAATTTCAAAGCTCAAACGATGGAGATGAAAAAAGTATAAAAATCTTATCTTTAAAAGATTTACAAAATTTTTATAAAAATTTTATCCATCTTAGTGATTTGGTTGTGATTTTAGGAGGAGATTTAGAAGAAAAACAAGCCAAGGAAGATCTTTTAAAACTATTATCAAAACTTCAAATAGGCAAAAAAAATACTCCAAAAAAATATGAATTAAGCAAAAACATTAAAGATGAAATTTTGATACGCCCAGAAAGCGAACAAGCTTATATTTATTTTGCTACGCCTTTTTTTGCTGATTTTAAAGATAAGGATTTATATCTTGCAAAAATTGCTTTATTTGTTCTAGGGCAAGGGGGGTTTGGTTCAAGGATTATGGAAGAAATTCGTGTTAAAAGAGGTCTTGCATACTCAGCTTATGCTATGCTTGATATGAATATGTCTTTTTCTAGAGTTTTTGGATATTTACAAACTAAAAATGAAAGCGCTAAAGAAGCTAAAAAAATCGTAAAAGAGCTTTTTGAAGATTTTATAAAAAATGGCATGACTCAAAATGAACTTGATCAAGCTAAAAATTTTCTCATAGGATCAACTCCTTTGCGTTATGAAAGCTTAAGCAAGCGTTTATCTATGTCTTTTAACGAATTTTATCAAGATTTAAATTTGGGATATTATAAAGAAGAGTTAAAACTTATGGAAAAGGTTAAACTTGAAACCATAAATGCTTATATTAAAAAACATCAAGAGCTTTTAAATATAAGTTTTGCAAGCATACAAAATGAAAATTAAAGAAAGTGATTTTGAATTTTTTAAAAAATTAAAAATTAGAAGTGCTATTGATTTAGCGCTTCTTTTACCTAAAAAAATTGAAAATTTAAATCCAAGTAAAAATCCTAAAGAAAATGAAATTTGTACCCAAAAAATCACTATAAAAAGCGTTAGTTCAAGAAAAAATCAACTTTTTGGTTTAGGTTTTTGTGAGGAATGGCAAGAAAATATTTCTTTTGTGTTTTTTCATCCTAGAGCTTGGCATTTTGGTATTTGTAAGGTAGGAAAAGAGCTTATTTTTAATGCTAAACTCTCGCATTTTAATCACACTTGGCAATTTAACAATCCTAAAATTTTAACTTCTTTTGAGGGTTTTAGTCCAAAGTATCAAATTTTAGGTTTAAAAGATACAAAAATTGCTGCTTTTATACATAAATATCTTAATTATGAAAATTTAAAAGAAAGTGGCATAGAGGATAAATATATACATTTTCTTTTAAATTTGCATGCTTATGATGAAAAAAGTTTTTTTATGTTTGAAAATTTGCAAAATTTTAGCAAAGATTTAAAATATATAGAAATATATAATTTTTTAAAGCGTTTAAAAGCTAAAAAAACGCATTTTAAAGCTCATCAAATCAATGTTTTTAATATAGCCAATTGGCTTAAAGATTTGCCTTTTTCTCTTACTAAAGATCAGCTTAATGCCTTAAAAGACATAGAAAAAGATTTACACTCAAAAGAAGCCAAAAGGCGTGTGATTATGGGTGATGTGGGGTGTGGTAAAACCTTGGTTTTACTTGGTGCGGCTTTGATGGTTTATCCTAAGCAAGCTATTTTAATGGCACCTACTAGTATTTTAGCGTATCAGCTTTATGAAGAGGCTAAGAAATTTTTACCTGATTTTATGAATATTTTGTTTATTAAAGGGGGTAAAAAAGAAAAAGATTTAGAACAAAATATCCAAAAAGCAAATCTTGTTATAGGCACTCATGCTTTAATTCATTTAGAAAGCCATAATGCCGTACTTGTAATGATAGACGAACAACATCGTTTTGGATCAGCTCAGCGTGAGAAAATTCATTCTTTAAATAAACAAGAATTTGCCCCTCATTTTATACAGTTTTCAGCTACGCCTATTCCAAGAACTTTAAGCATGATACAATCTGAACTTTTAAATTTTAGCTTTATTAAACAAATGCCTTTTAAAAAAGATATTACAACTTATTGCATACAAAATGAAGGTTTTTCTAAGCTTAGCGAGAAGATCAAAGAAGAAATCGCTAAAAATCATCAAATTATCATTATTTATCCCTTAGTGAGTGCTAGTGATAAGATTCCTTATCTTTCTTTAGAGCAGGCCAAAGAATATTGGCAGAGTCATTATGAAAAAGTTTTTGTAACTCATGGAAAAGATAAACAAAAAGATGAAATTTTAGAGCGTTTTAGAGACGAGGGAAATATTTTACTAAGCACTACAGTGGTGGAAGTAGGTATTTCTTTGCCAAGATTGAGTATGATAGTGATTGTAGGAGCGGAACGTTTAGGACTTGCTACTTTACATCAACTTCGTGGCCGTGTAGGTCGTGTAGGGCTTAAAAGTACTTGCTATCTTTATACTAAGCTTAAAGAAATTCCGAGTCGTTTAAAAGAATTTGCTAGCACTTTAGATGGGTTTAAAATAGCAGAGCTTGATCTTAAAAATCGTTTGAGTGGAGATTTGCTCGATGGTTTTATGCAACATGGAAATGAGTTTAAATTTTTTGATTTTTCCAAGGATGAGGAGATTTTAGAAAAGGTAAAAAAAGATTTGGCAAAAAAATTGCCAAATTAATGTCCGCCGTACTTGTAAAGCATATTTTGAAAATGTGAAGCTATCATTTGTGCACGCTGTAAAATGACATTTTTCATTTCTTCATTATAAACTATATTTAAACTTTCTTCAAAAAGTTTTAGCCAAATTTCAAAAAACTCTTGAGGAAAAGGAGGTAGATCTAAGTGCTTTTTTAAGGGTTGCCCATTATAATCACCTTCGCCTAAAAGCATGCCTGCCCAAAAATTTCCTATTTTTGCTTTATGTTCTTTCCATCCTTCATCGCTTGTTCCAATAGCATTGTTAAAAATAGGACCTAAATCCTTATCTTTTCTAACTTTTTCATAAAATATTTCCATGAGTTTTGCTATGCTTTCTTGATTAATTGTTTCAAATTTCATATAAGCCTTTCTTAAATGTTAATTTTATGGCGTTAATATAGCAAAAATAAGATAAATTAAATTTAACATAAGTTAAGAATGGAAATATTATATAATGAAAGATTATTTAGAACTTTTATCTAGTGTAGGAAAATTAAAAAAATTTCAAAAAAATAGTATTTTATTTTATGAAGGCGAAGAGGCTAAAAAATTTTTTATTTTACTCAAGGGAAAAATACGCATTTATAAAAGTACAGCAAGTGATAAAGAAATTACTTTGCATTATTTTAATCCTCCAAATTTTATAGCAGAAATGCCTGCTTTTAAAAAATTAAATTATCCTGCTAATGCTGTTTTTGAAGAGGATGGAGAAATTTTGGAAATTGATTTTATTAATTTTCAAAATTTATGCAGTGAAAATAAAGAATTCAATTTTTTACTTATCAGTTCACTTTTTGATAAAATTAAAATTTTAGAAAAGAAATTATCTCAAAATGCATTAGATTTAAGGACGAGATTATTAAAGTATCTTTTGGAAAATGAAAAAAATTTAGATATAATTTCACAAAAACAAATTGCAATTGATTTAAATGTTAGAGCACAATCTTTATCTCGAGTGTTAAAAGAACTTAAAATTTCAGAACTTATTGATACAAAAAAAGGTAGAATTGAAATTTTAAATAAAGATATGATCATGAAAGAACTTTGGTAAAATTTAAGGTAGAGAATGGATTTTGATTTTATATTAGCTCAAGCTCCTGCTTTTTTAACGGCTGCTTGGCTTACGATAAAACTAAGCTTTTTTGGAATTATTTTTTCTTTGATAATAGGTTTGTTTTGTATTTTAATGAGTTATTTTAAAATAAAAATTTTAGAAAATATTTGCAAGCTTTATATAGAGTTTTCAAGAAATACGCCTTTATTAATTCAACTTTTTTTCTTATATTATGCTTTACCTAAATTTAATATACATTTAGAGCAAATTCCACCGCTTGATTTGATTTGCTTAAGCGTAGAAGAAACTTTAAGACCTTCTTTTGCTTGTGCTATAGTAGGACTTAGTTTTTTAGGAGGTTCTTATATGGCTGAAAGTTTAAGAGCGGGATTTGAAGCCATAAGAAAACAGCAGTTTGAAGCGGGACTTTCTTTGGGTTTTTCAAAATTTGGAAATTTGCGTTATGTGATTTTGCCGCAAGCTTTGGCTATTTCTATGCCAAGTATTAGTGCTAATATTATATTTTTAATCAAAGAAACTTCAGTCGTTAGTATTATTGCCTTGCCAGATTTGGTGAATTTAATGAAGAGTTTAAATTCCTTAACCTATAAGACAGATGAGCTATTGTTTTTGTTGTTTATGGGATATTTATGCATTATTTTGCCTTTGTCTTTTATTTTGCTAAAGTTTGAAAAAAGGTTGCTTCATGCTTGAACTTTTAAATACCGATACGCTTTTAAGACTCTGGCAAGGGCTTTTTGTCACTCTTGAAATTTCATTTATCAGCATTATTATTACTTCGATAGGTGGGTTATTTTTAGGAATTTTAATGAGTTTTAAAAATACCTATATCTATGCTTTTTGTCGTTTGTGTTTAGAATTTGTGCGTGTTATGCCACTTTTAGTATGGCTTTTTGTGGTGTATTTTGGTTTTCCTAGATGGTTTGGGTGGGATTTGAGTTCTGTAAGTGCAGCTATTATTGTTTTTAGCGTTTGGGGTTGTTTTGAGATGATGGATTTGGTGCGTGTTTCCTTGCAGAGTATTCCAAAACATCAGTATGAAAGTGCATCATCTTTAGGTTTAAATACGGTGCAAAGTTTTGCTTATGTTATTATTCCACAAGCTATGCGTCGTTTAACTCCTATGAGCATGAATTTACTTACTCGTATGATTAAAAGTACAACCTTTGCTTATTTAATCGGCGCGGTAGAGCTTGTAAAAGTAGGGCAACAAATTATAGAATTTCATAATAGAAATGATTTTGCACCTTTTATTATTTATGGTTTGATTTTTTTTATCTTTTTTATACTTTGTTATCCTATCACTTTATATTCAAGAAAATTAGAGAAAAAATGGAGCTAAAATGAGTATACTAAAAATAGAAAATTTACAAAAGTATTATGGTTCGCATCATGCTTTAAAAGATATTAATTTAGAAGTTAAGGCTAAAGAAGTTGTGGTGATTTTAGGTCCTAGCGGATGTGGAAAATCTACGCTTTTGCGTTGTATTAATGGGCTTGAAGAGATTGCAAGTGGTAATATTTATATTGATAATGAGAAAATAGATAAAGATTTTAAAGAATGGCCAAGAATGCGTCAAAAAGTTGGTATGGTTTTTCAATCTTATGAGCTTTTTGAGCATTTAAGTGTTGAAGAAAATATACTTCTAGGGCCTATGAAAGTGCAAAAAAGAAAGAAAGATGAGGTTTTAAAAGAGGCTAAAATTTGGCTTGAAAAGGTGGGGCTTTTGCATAAAATTCATGCTTATCCAAGAGAACTTAGCGGAGGACAAAAGCAAAGAATTGCCATAGTAAGAAGTTTATGCATGAATCCTGAGTTAATGCTTTTTGATGAGGTTACAGCAGCGTTGGATCCTGAGATTGTTAGAGAAGTTTTAGAAGTGATGTTAAATCTTGCAAAAGAGGGTATGACTATGCTTATTGTTACTCATGAAATGGGTTTTGCTAAAGCTGTAGCAGATAAAATCATTTTTATGGATGAAGGAAAAATCATCGAAGAAAATGATCCTAAAAGTTTTTTTGAAAATCCAAAAAGTGAAAGAGCAAAGAAATTTTTAAATTTGTTTGATTATCATAAATAGATAAAAATAATATTGGTTTATGATAATAAACTTTATAAGACTAAAATTTTATAGAAAAACTAAAAAAGTCTTGACAAAAATTTTTTTTTGAGCTATAATCTTACTTTTATTTTTGCTGGTTTAGCTCAGTTGGTAGAGCAGCTGCCTTGTAAGCAGCAGGTCGGGGGTTCAAGTCCCTTAACCAGCTCCATTTATTTTAGCAGTGTTTGACCAGAATATTGAAAAAGCAATATTTTTATGGTGAGTTACTCAAGTGGCCAACGAGGGCAGACTGTAAATCTGCTGGCTTTCGCCTTCCGTGGTTCGAATCCACGACTCACCACCATGCTTTGCGGGAGTAGCTCAGTTGGCTAGAGCATCAGCCTTCCAAGCTGAGGGTCGCGGGTTCGAGTCCCGTTTCCCGCTCCAATAATTTAAAAGAACTGGGAGCTGTATTTTAAAACCTTTAACTTACAGTATATATCCCATTTAAGAGTTTTTGTTGTCTGTTATTGTGTATAATTTTTCTGAGCGCTCGTATGGCTCAGAGGTAGAGCACTCCCTTGGTAAGGGAGAGGTCGCGGGTTCAATTCCCGCTATGAGCTCCATGAATTGAAAAAATTATATAGATATAAGACTTGCTTTGCTCAATTTATTTTTTATACGGAGGAAAAAATGGCTAAAGAAAAATTTTCACGTAATAAGCCACACGTAAACATTGGTACTATTGGTCACGTTGACCATGGTAAAACTACTTTAACAGCTGCTATTTCTGCTGTTCTTTCTAGAAGAGGTTTAGCAGAGCTTAAAGATTATGATAATATCGATAATGCTCCAGAAGAAAAAGAGCGTGGTATTACTATTGCTACTTCTCATATTGAATATGAAACAGACAATCGTCACTATGCACACGTTGACTGTCCAGGTCACGCAGATTATGTGAAAAACATGATTACAGGTGCTGCACAAATGGATGGAGCGATCTTGGTTGTTTCTGCTGCAGATGGTCCTATGCCACAAACTAGAGAGCATATTCTTCTTTCTCGTCAAGTAGGCGTTCCATATATTGTTGTTTTTATGAATAAAGCAGATATGGTTGATGATGCTGAACTTTTAGAGTTAGTTGAAATGGAAATTAGAGAATTATTAAGCTCTTATGATTTCCCAGGCGATGATACACCTATTATTTCTGGTTCTGCTTTAAAAGCTCTTGAAGAAGCTAAAGCTGGACAAGATGGTGAATGGTCAGCAAAAATTATGGATCTTATGGCTGCAGTTGATAGCTATATTCCAACTCCAACTCGTGATACTGAAAAAGACTTCTTGATGCCAATTGAAGACGTTTTCTCAATTTCAGGTCGTGGTACTGTTGTTACAGGTAGAATTGAAAAAGGTGTTGTAAAAGTAGGTGATACTATCGAAATCGTTGGTATTAAAGATACTCAAACAACAACTGTAACAGGTGTTGAAATGTTCAGAAAAGAAATGGATCAAGGCGAAGCAGGAGATAACGTAGGTGTTCTTCTTCGTGGTACTAAAAAAGAAGAAGTTATCCGTGGTATGGTTCTTGCTAAACCAAAATCAATTACTCCACACACTGACTTCGAAGCTGAAGTTTATATCTTAAATAAAGATGAAGGTGGTAGACATACTCCATTCTTTAACAACTATAGACCACAGTTTTATGTAAGAACAACTGATGTTACAGGTTCGATTAAATTAGCTGATGGTGTTGAAATGGTTATGCCAGGTGAAAATGTGAGAATTACTGTAAGCTTGATCGCTCCAGTAGCACTTGAAGAAGGAACTCGTTTTGCTATTCGTGAAGGTGGTAAAACTGTTGGTTCAGGTGTTGTTTCTAAAATTATTAAATAATTTAATAAAGCCAAGTTAAAAGCTTGGCTTTAATTTTTTAAGGAAAATTGAAATGAGAATTAAAGTTGGTTTAAAGTGTGAAGAATGTGGTGATATTAATTATAGCACCTATAAAAATAGTAAAAATACTACTGAAAAATTAGAATTAAAAAAATATTGCCCAAGATTAAAAAAACATACACTTCACAAAGAAGTTAAGCTAAAAAGTTAAGCTTGCGCCCTTAGGGCAATAGCTCCAACGGTAGAGCGCCGGATTCCAAATCCGATGGTTGGGGGTTCGAATCCCTCTTGCCCTGCCATAATTAAGGTTTAAATAAATGGAAAAATTAATAACTTATTTTAAATTATCAAAAGCCGAATTAAGGAAAGTAATTTTTCCTTTAAAAGAACAGGTAAGAAATGCCTATATTACAGTTTTTGTGGTTGTTGCGGTGATTTCTTTGTTTTTGGTGTTAGTGGATTGGCTTATGTCCTCTATTGTTTCTGCGATCGTATAAGGAGAGTAAATGAGTACTCATAAATGGTATGCAATTCAAACTTATGCTGGCAGTGAAATGGCAGTTAAAAGAGCCATTGAAAATTTAGTAAAAGATAACGGAATTGAAGAACAACTTAAAGAAATTGTTGTTCCAACTGAAGATGTTATTGAATTTAAGAATGGAAAGGAGAAGATTAGCGAAAGAAGTTTGTATTCAGGATACGTTTTTGCACTTCTTGATTTAAATACAGAGCTTTGGCATCGCATTCAATCTCTTCCAAAGGTTGGTCGTTTTATTGGAGAATCCAAAAAGCCAACCCCTTTAACAGAAAAAGATATTAATTTGATTTTGGAAAAAGTTCACAATCGTGCAGCGCCTAAACCAAAGATTTCTTTTGAAGAAGGGGAAAATGTGAGAATCACAGAAGGGCCATTTGCAAACTTTACTGCAATTGTAGAAGAGTATGATATGGTTCGTGGTTTATTAAAATTAAATGTTTCTATTTTTGGACGTTCAACTCCAGTGGAGATCTTATATTCTCAAGTTGAGAAAATAATTTAATTTATATCAAGTAAGGAGATTTGTTATGGCTAAAAAAGTCGTAGGCGAAATTAAATTGCAAATTGCTGCCACAAAAGCAAACCCATCACCACCTGTTGGTCCTGCTTTGGGTCAGCAAGGTGTTAATATTATGGAGTTTTGTAAGGCTTTTAATGAAAGAACAAAAGATATGGCAGGTTTTAATATCCCTGTTGTTATCACTGTTTATGCAGATAAAAGTTTTACTTTTATTACAAAACAACCGCCAGCTACGGATTTGATCAAAAAAGCAGCTGGAATTTCTAAAGGTACGGATAATCCACTTAAAAATAAGGTGGGTAAGTTAACTCGTGCTCAAGTTTTAGAAATAGTAGATAAGAAAATTGCAGATTTAAATACTAAAGATAGAGATCAAGCTGCTAAAATTATTGCAGGTTCAGCTCGTTCTATGGGTGTTGAAATCGTAGATTAATCCTTTCACCGCCAAGGTAAAAGGCGGTAGCACTTTAAAATGCGGAGAAAATAAATGGCTAAGATAGCAAAAAGATTAAAAGAATTATCACAAAAAATTGATTCAAATAAAGAGTATGCTTTAAGCGATGCAATTGATACAATAAAGACTTTAAAGTCTGCTAAATTTGATGAGACTGTAGAAATTGCTTTAAAACTTAATGTTGATCCAAGACATGCAGATCAAATGGTAAGAGGATCTGTTGTTTTACCTGCTGGAACAGGTAAAAAAGTTCGTGTTGCTGTAATTGCAAAAGACGCAAAAGCTGATGAAGCGAAAAATGCTGGTGCAGATATTGTGGGTAGCGATGATTTAGTAGAAGAAATTCAAAAAGGTAATATGAATTTTGATGTTTTGATTGCTACTCCAAATTTAATGGGACTTGTTGGTAAAGTTGGTAGAATTTTAGGGCCAAAAGGTTTAATGCCAAATCCTAAAACTGGAACAGTGACTATGGATGTTGCTCAAGCAGTTAATAATGCAAAAAGTGGTCAGGTAAATTTCCGTGTTGATAAGCAAGGAAATATCCATGCAGGTCTTGGTAAAGTAAGTTTTTCCAAAGAACAATTATGGGATAATGTTAGCACTTTTGTAAAGGCAATTAACAAACATAAACCTGCTGCAGCTAAAGGTAGATATATTAAAAATGCGGCTTTATCTTTGACAATGAGCCCTTCTGTAAAGCTTGAAACACAAGAATTGCTTGATATGAAATAAGAGTTGCTTTTTTGCAACTCTTTTGTTTTAAAATAAACATTTGAAAAAATTTTTGATTTTTTGAGATGTTTATTTTAGATTGAAGATAGTCGAGGCGTAAGCTTAATTGGATTTCCACTCTACTTGAAATCTCAATCGGAAAGGAGAAAATGTGACTAGAAGCGAAAAAGTTGAGATTATTGCTAAACTTGAAGAAGGTTTTAAAGCTAGTGAAGCTATTGTAGTTTGTAATTACAGAGGTCTTAGCACAAAAAAACTAGAAGAGCTTAGAAATAATGCAAGAGAAAACAATGTAAAAGTTCAAATTGTTAAAAATACTTTGGCTAACATTGCTCTTAACAATTCCGGTAAAACAGGTCTAGTTCTTAAAGATACAAATATTTATCTTTGGGGCGAAGATCAGCTAGGTGTTTCAAAAGTAGCTGCTAAATTTGAAGAAAATAACGATAAATTTGAAATCAAAACAGCTCATATTGAAGGCGAAGTTGCAGATGTTGCTAAGGTTAAAGCTCTTGCTAAAATGCCTTCACGCAATGAGTTGCTTGCTATGCTTTTGCAAGTTTGGAATGCGCCAATTACCAATTTCACAATAGGTTTAAATGCGCTTAAAAATAAAAAAGAATCTGAATAAATTAAATAAAAGGATAAAAAATGGCAATCTCTAAAGAAGATGTATTAGAATATATTTCAAATTTAAGTGTTCTTGAGTTATCAGAACTTGTAAAAGAGTTTGAAGAAAAATTTGGTGTGTCTGCTGCTCCTGTAATGATAGCTGGTGGTGCTGCGGCTGGTGGTGCTGCAGCTGCTGCTGAAGAAAAAACTGAATTTGATATCGTTTTAACTGATGGCGGTGCTAAAAAGATTGAAGTTATTAAAATCGTTCGTGCTCTTACAGGCCTTGGTCTTAAAGAAGCAAAAGATGCAGTTGAGCAAACTCCTTCAACTCTAAAAGAGGGTGTGGCTAAAGCTGAAGCTGAGGAAGCTAAAAAACAACTTGAAGAAGCTGGTGCTAAAGTAGAACTTAAGTAATTTTAAGCTTTAAAGTTAGAAGAAGATTTGCCAAGGCAAGTCTTCTTTTTTTATTTTTACCTAATTTTTAGGTCTTCTTTTTTAAATTTACAAAATTTACCATGAGGTATGTGCGATATGTTAGATAATAAATTAGGAAATCGTTTAAGAGTAGACTTCTCAAACATTTCAAAACAAATAGAAATCCCAAATCTTCTACAATTACAAAAAAAGAGTTTTGATTATTTTTTAAATCTTGATAATGGTGAAAGTGGTATAGAAAAAGTTTTTAAATCAATTTTTCCTATTCATGATCCGCAAAATAGATTGAGTCTTGAATATGTTAGTAGTGAAATAGGCAAGCCAAAATATACCATTCGCGAATGCATGGAAAGAGGTTTGACTTATTCTGTAAATTTAAAAATGAAAATCCGTCTTACTCTGCATGAAAAAGATGAAAAAACAGGGGAAAAAGTTGGCGTAAAAGATATTAAAGAACAAGAAATTTATATCCGCGAAATTCCTTTAATGACAGATCGTGTATCTTTTATCATTAATGGGGTTGAGAGGGTGGTTGTAAATCAATTACATAGAAGCCCTGGTGTTATTTTTAAAGAAGAAGAAAGTTCAACGGTTGCAAATAAGCTTGTTTATACAGCACAAATTATTCCTGATCGTGGTTCGTGGCTTTATTTTGAATACGATGCCAAAGATGTTTTGTATGTAAGAATCAATAAGCGTAGAAAAGTTCCTGTAACTATGCTTTTTAGAGCTTTAGGGTATAAAAAACAAGATATTATTAAGTTGTTTTATCCTATTCAGACTATACATGTGAAAAAAGATAAATTTTTAACAGAATTTAATCCAAATGATTTTATGGATAGAATAGAATATGATATTAAAGATGAAAAAGGAAAAATCGTTCATCAAGTTGGAAAAAGACTTACAAAGAAAAAAGCAGAACAGCTTATTAAAGACGGTTTAAAATGGATAGAATATCCTGTAGAAATTTTACTTAATCGTTATTTAGCAAATCCTATTATTGATAAAGAAAGTGGAGAGGTTTTATTTGATTCTTTAACTTTGTTAGATGAGAGTAAGCTTGCTAAGATTAAAGAGCAAAAAAGTTTTGATATAGCAAATGACTTGGCTAATGGCGTTGATGCAGCGATTATTAACTCCTTTGCTCAAGATGGAGAAACTCTAAAACTTCTTAAGCAAAGTGAAAATATCGATGATGAAAATGATTTAGCTGCGATTAGAATTTACAAAGTTATGCGCCCAGGTGAACCTGTGGTAAAAGATGCAGCGAAGGCTTTTGTAAATGATTTATTCTTCAATCCTGAAAGATACGATCTTACTAAGGTAGGTCGTATGAAAATGAACCATAAGTTAGGTCTTGAAGTGCCTGAGTATGTTACTGTTTTGACTAATGAAGATATTATTAAAACTGCAAAATATTTAATTAAAGTAAAAAATGGTAAAGGACATATTGATGATAGAGATCATTTAGGAAATCGTCGTATACGTTCTATAGGTGAACTTTTAGCTAATGAACTTCATTTAGGTCTTGCAAAAATGCAAAAGGCGATCAGAGATAAATTTACTTCTTTAAATGCGGATCTTGATAAAGTAATGCCTTATGATTTAATCAATCCTAAAATGATTACTACAACTATCATTGAATTTTTTACAGGAGGTCAGCTTTCGCAATTTATGGATCAAACCAACCCTTTAAGCGAGGTTACTCATAAGCGTCGTTTGTCAGCGCTTGGTGAAGGTGGACTTGTAAAAGAAAGAGCAGGTTTTGAAGTGCGTGATGTTCACGCGACACATTATGGTAGAATTTGTCCAGTTGAAACACCTGAAGGTCAAAATATTGGTTTGATTAACACTCTTTCTACTTATGCAAAAGTAAATGAACTTGGCTTTGTTGAAGCGCCATATAGAAAAGTTGTAAATGGTAAAGTGACTAATGAAGTTGTTTATCTTACAGCGACACAAGAAGAAGGCTTGTTTATCGCACCAGCTTCAACTAAGGTTGATGCTAAAGGCAATATAGTAGAAGAATTTGTTGAGGCTAGGCAAGATGGTGAAACTATACTTGCAAGACGCGAAGAAGTGCAATTAATCGATCTTTGCTCAGGTATGGTTGTTGGAGTTGCAGCTTCTTTGATTCCGTTTTTAGAGCACGATGATGCAAACAGAGCACTAATGGGTTCAAACATGCAACGTCAAGCTGTACCACTTCTTACTGCTTCAGCTCCGATAGTAGGAACAGGTATGGAACAAATTATTGCGCGTGATGCTTGGGAAGCTGTTAAAGCAAAGCGTGGCGGTGTGGTTGAGAAAGTGGATAATAAAAGCATTTTCATTTTAGGTGAAGATGATAAAGGTCCATTTATTGACCATTACACTATGGAGAAAAATTTAAGAACCAATCAAAATACAAATTATATTCAACACCCTATTGTTAAAAAAGGTGATATCGTAAAAGCAGGACAAATTATCGCAGATGGTCCTTCTATGGATCAAGGCGAACTTGCTATAGGTAAAAATGCTTTAATCGCTTTTATGCCTTGGAATGGTTATAACTATGAGGATGCTATAGTTGTAAGTGAGAGAATTATTCGTGAAGATACTTTTACAAGCGTGCACATTTATGAAAAAGAAATTGAAGCAAGAGAACTAAAAGACGGTATAGAAGAAATTACCAAAGATATTCCAAATGTAAAAGAAGAAGATGTTGCGCATCTTGATGAGAGCGGTATTGCAAAAATTGGTACCCATATCAAACCAGGTATGATTTTGGTGGGTAAGGTTTCTCCAAAAGGTGAGGTTAAACCAACTCCTGAAGAAAGACTTTTAAGAGCTATTTTTGGAGAAAAAGCAGGACATGTTGTGAATAAATCCCTTTATGCAACCGCTTCTTTAGAGGGTGTTGTTGTGGATGTTAAAATTTTCACTAAAAAAGGCTATGAAAAAGATGATCGCGCAATAAAATCTTATGATAAAGAAAAAATGGCTTTAGAAAAAGAGCATCATGATAGACTTTTGATGATGGATAGAGAAGAAATGCTTCGTGTTTGTGCTCTTCTTTCCAAAGCCCCTTTAAATAGCGATCAAAAAATTGGAGATAAAAATTATAAAAAAGGACAAACCGCGGATATTAGCGAACTTGAAAAAATCAATCGTTTTACTTTAACAACTTTGATTAAAGCTTATTCTAAAGAGATTCAAAAAGAATACGATGATTTAAAAAATCATTTCCAAAATGAGAAGAAAAAATTAAAAGCAGAACACGATGAAAAGCTTGAAATTTTAGAAAAAGATGATATTTTACCAAGTGGGGTAATTAAGCTTGTTAAAGTTTATATTGCTACAAAGAGAAAGCTTAAAGTCGGTGACAAAATGGCAGGGCGTCACGGAAACAAAGGTATAGTCTCAACCATAGTTCCTGAAGTGGATATGCCTTATTTACCAAATGGTAAAAGTGTGGATATTGCGCTTAATCCACTTGGCGTTCCAAGTCGTATGAATATAGGTCAAATTTTAGAAAGTCACTTAGGTTTAATTGGACTTAGACTCGGAGATCAGATTCAAGAAATTTTTGACAGAAAGCAAAAAGATTTTCTTAAAGAATTAAGAGCGAAAATGCTTGAGATTTGTTCTATTCCAAGACTTGCAAGCGAAAAAGAATTTATTAAAAGCTTAAGCGATGAAGAGCTTTTAAACTATGCTAGAGACTGGAGTAAAGGAGTTAAATTTGCTACTCCTGTTTTTGAAGGTGTAAATATAGAAGAATTTAGCAAGCTTTTTGAAATGGCCAAGATAGATATGGACGGCAAAACAGAACTTTATGATGGACGCACAGGTGAAAAAATTGCAGAGCGTGTTCATGTGGGATGTATGTATATGCTAAAACTCCACCACTTAGTTGATGAGAAAGTTCACGCAAGAAGTACAGGACCTTACAGCTTAGTTACCCAGCAGCCTGTGGGTGGTAAAGCACTCTTTGGGGGACAAAGATTTGGGGAAATGGAAGTTTGGGCACTTGAAGCTTATGGAGCGGCTCATACTTTAAGAGAAATGTTAACTATCAAATCAGATGATGTAGAAGGTAGATTTAGTGCTTATAAAGCATTGACAAAAGGTGAAAATGTTCCAGCAACAGGAATTCCTGAAACATTTTTTGTATTAACCAATGAGCTTAAATCTCTTGCTTTAGATGTTGAGATTTTTGATAAGGATAAAGATAATGAGTAAATTTAAAGTAATAGAAATCAAAGAAGATGCAAGACCTAGGGATTTCGAAGCATTTCAACTAAGACTTGCAAGTCCTGAAAAAATCAAATCATGGTCTTATGGAGAAGTAAAAAAACCAGAAACTATCAATTATAGAACCTTAAAGCCTGAAAGAGATGGGCTTTTTTGTGCAAAGATTTTTGGACCTATAAGAGATTATGAATGTCTTTGTGGTAAGTATAAAAAAATGCGTTTTAAAGGCGTTAAGTGCGAAAAATGTGGTGTTGAAGTAGCAAATTCAAAAGTGCGTCGTTCTAGAATGGGACATATCGAGCTTGTAACTCCTGTGGCTCATATTTGGTATGTTAATTCTCTTCCAAGTCGTATAGGAACGCTTTTGGGTGTTAAGATGAAAGATCTTGAGCGCGTGCTTTATTATGAAGCTTATATCGTTGAAAATCCAGGCGATGCTTTCTATGATAATGAAAGCACTAAAAAAGTAGAATATTGTGATGTTTTAAACGAAGAGCAATATCAAAATTTAATGCAACGCTATGAAAATAGTGGCTTTAAAGCAAGAATGGGTGGAGAAGTTGTTCGTGATTTACTTGCAAATTTAGATCTTGTAGCACTTTTAAATCAGCTTAAAGAAGAAATGGCGGCTACAAATTCAGAGGCTAAGAAAAAAACTATCATTAAACGCTTAAAAGTTGTAGAAAATTTCTTAAATTCAAATTTAAACGCCAATACCGATAGCGATGAAGCCGTGCCAAATCGTCCTGAATGGATGATGATTACAAATCTTCCAGTTTTACCGCCAGATTTGCGTCCTTTAGTGGCTTTAGATGGTGGAAAATTTGCAGTTTCTGATGTGAATGACTTATATCGTCGCGTTATCAATAGAAATACACGTCTTAAAAAACTTATGGAACTTGATGCACCGGAAATCATTATAAGGAATGAAAAAAGAATGCTTCAAGAGGCTGTTGATGCACTTTTTGACAACGGTCGTCGTGCTAATGCTGTAAAGGGAGCAAATAAACGCCCATTGAAATCTTTAAGTGAAATTATTAAAGGTAAACAGGGACGTTTCAGACAAAACTTATTAGGTAAGAGGGTGGATTTCTCAGGTCGTAGCGTTATTGTTGTGGGTCCAAAACTTAGAATGGATCAATGTGGTTTACCTAAAAAAATGGCTTTAGAACTTTTTAAACCACATCTTTTAGCTAAGCTTGAAGAAAAAGGTTATGCAACCACAGTAAAACAAGCTAAAAAAATGATAGAAAACAAAACCAATGAAGTTTGGGAATGTTTAGAAGAGGTAGTAAAAGGGCATCCTGTTATGCTAAACCGTGCGCCTACTTTACATAAACTTTCTATTCAAGCTTTTCATCCTGTTTTAGTGGAAGGTAAGGCTATACAACTTCATCCTTTAGTTTGTGCAGCATTTAACGCAGACTTTGATGGGGATCAAATGGCGGTGCATGTGCCACTTTCTCAAGAGGCTATTGCAGAATGTAAAGTGCTTATGCTTTCATCAATGAATATTCTTTTGCCAGCAAGCGGTAAGTCTGTAACCGTTCCATCGCAAGATATGGTTTTAGGAATTTATTATCTTTCATTGGAAAAAGCCGGTGCTAAAGGTTCGCATAAAATTTGCACAGGCATTGATGAAGTGATGATGGCGCTTGAAAGCAAGTGTTTGGATATTCATGCGAGTATACAAACTATGGTAGATGGTAGAAAGATTACTACTACAGCAGGAAGATTGATTATTAAATCCATTTTACCTGATTTTGTGCCTGAAAATAGCTGGAATAAAGTCTTAAAGAAAAAAGACATTGCCGCGCTTGTGGATTATGTTTATAAACAAGGTGGTTTAGAGATTACAGCAAGTTTCTTGGATAGACTTAAAAATTTAGGTTTTGAGTATGCAACTAAAGCAGGTATTTCAATTTCTATTGCAGATATTATTGTTCCTAATGATAAGCAAAAAGCTATCGATGAAGCAAAAAAACAAGTAAGAGAAATTCAAAATTCTTATAATCTTGGTTTGATTACTTCAGGGGAAAGATACAATAAAATCATTGATATTTGGAAAAGTACAAATAATGTCCTTTCAAAAGAGATGATGAAGCTTGTAGAAAAAGATAAAGAAGGTTTTAACTCTATTTATATGATGGCAGATTCTGGTGCTAGGGGTAGCGCGGCTCAAATTTCTCAGCTTGCTGCGATGAGAGGACTTATGACTAAACCTGATGGTTCTATTATCGAAACTCCTATTATTTCGAATTTCCGTGAAGGGCTAAATGTTCTTGAATACTTTATTTCAACTCACGGTGCTAGAAAAGGTCTTGCAGATACCGCTCTTAAAACAGCAAATGCGGGTTATTTGACAAGAAAACTTATCGATGTTGCACAAAATGTAAAAATTACCATTGAAGATTGTGGAACGCATGAGGGTGTTGAAATCAATGAAATTACCGCAGATAGCTCTATTATAGAAACTTTAGAAGAAAGAATTTTAGGCAGGGTTTTAGCTGAAGATGTGATCGATCCTATTACAAATTCTGTGCTTTTTGCAGAAGGTACTTTAATGGATGAAGAAAAAGCAAAAATTCTTGGAGAAAGCGGTATAAAAAGTGTCAATATCCGCACTCCTATTACCTGCAAAGCTAAAAAAGGAATTTGTGCAAAATGTTATGGTATCAATCTTGGAGAAGGTAAATTAGTAAAACCAGGCGAAGCAGTAGGAATTATTTCCGCTCAATCTATCGGTGAACCAGGAACGCAGCTAACTCTAAGAACTTTCCACAGTGGGGGAACTGCAAGTACGGATTTACAAGATAGACAAGTAAGCGCACAAAAAGAAGGTTTTATAAGATTTTATAATCTTAAAACTTATAAAAATAAAGAAGGTAAAAATATCGTAGCAAATCGTAGAAATGCGGCGATTTTACTTGTGGAGCCAAAAATTAAAACTCCATTTAAAGGTGTGATTAATATAGAAAATATTCATGAAGATGTGATTGTTTCTATTAAAGATAAAAAACAAGAAGTAAAATACATACTAAGAAAATACGATCTTGCTAAACCAAATGAATTAGCAGGTGTAAGTGGCAGTATAGATGGAAAACTTTATTTGCCATATCAAAGCGGTATGCAAGTAGAAGAAAATGAAAGTATCGTAGAAGTGATTAAAGAGGGTTGGAATGTGCCAAATCGTATTCCTTTTGCGAGTGAAATTTTAGTAGAAGATGGTGAGCCTGTAGTTCAAAATATCAAAGCAGGCGAAAAAGGAACACTCAAATTTTACATCCTTAAAGGCGATGGTTTAGATAGAGTAAAAAATGTTAAAAAAGGTGATATTGTTAAAGAAAAAGGATTCTTTGTAGTGATTGCTGATGAAAATGATAGAGAAGCAAAAAGACACTATATCCCAAGAGAATCTAAGATAGAATTTAACGATAGTGAAAAAATCGATGACGCAAATACTATCATTGCAAGTGCTCCTAAAAAAGAAAGAAAAGTGATTGCAGAATGGGATGCTTATAATAATACTATCATTGCAGAAATTGATGGTGTTGTAAGCTTTGAGGATATTGAAGCAGGTTATAGTGCCGATGAGCAAATTGATGAAGCTACAGGTAAGCGTTCTTTAGTAATTAATGAGTATTTACCTAGCGGAGTTAGACCAACTTTGGTAATTGCAGGAAAAGGTGATAAAGCTGTGCGTTATCACCTTGAACCAAAAACCGTTATTTTTGTTCATGATGGCGATAAAATTGCTCAAGCAGATATTTTAGCAAAAACTCCAAAAGCTGCAGCTAAATCAAAAGATATTACAGGAGGTCTTCCAAGAGTTTCTGAACTTTTTGAAGCAAGAAAACCAAAAAATGTGGCTGTGATTGCAGAAATTGATGGTGTTGTTCGTTTTGATAAACCTTTGCGTTCCAAAGAAAGAATCATTATCCAAGCAGAAGATGGAACAAGTGCTGAGTATTTAATCGATAAATCAAAACATATTCAAGTAAGAGATGGCGAGTTTATCCATGCAGGTGAAAAACTTACAGATGGAGTTGTTTCAAGTCATGATGTGCTTAAAATTTTGGGTGAAAAAGCCTTGCATTATTATTTGATTTCTGAAATTCAACAAGTTTATCGCGGACAAGGTGTTGTGATTTCTGATAAACATATAGAAGTTATCGTTTCTCAAATGCTAAGACAAGTAAAAGTTGTAGATAGTGGACATACGAAATTTATCGAGGGTGATTTGGTTTCAAGACGTAAATTTCGTGAAGAAAACGAAAGAATCATTAGAATGGGTGGAGAACCTGCTATTGCTGAGCCTGTGCTTTTAGGTGTAACAAGAGCAGCGATTGGAAGCGATAGTGTGATTTCTGCAGCTTCATTCCAAGAAACTACTAAAGTTCTAACCGAAGCAAGTATAGCGGGTAAATTTGACTACTTAGAAGATTTAAAAGAAAATGTTATTCTAGGTAGAATGATACCTGTTGGAACAGGGCTTTATGGTGAACAAAATTTAAAACTTAAAGAACAAGAATAAAACTCTATTTTATAGCCCTTCTGGGCTATATTTCTTCATTTTCAATCTTTTTAACTAAAATATAAGCAAAATTTAGATATCATCCAAAGTTTATTACATTTTTAAAGAAAGGAATTATTGTGCCTACCATAAATCAATTGGTTAGAAAAGAGCGCAAAAAAGTTTTAGAAAAATCTAAATCTCCAGCGCTTAAAAATTGTCCACAAAGAAGGGGAGTTTGCACTAGGGTTTATACTACAACACCTAAAAAACCAAACTCAGCGTTAAGAAAAGTTGCCAAAGTAAGACTTACTAGTGGCTTTGAAGTGATCAGCTATATCGGCGGTGAAGGTCATAACTTGCAAGAACACAGCATTGTTTTAGTGCGTGGTGGTAGGGTAAAAGACTTACCAGGGGTTAAATATCACATCGTTCGTGGTGCTCTTGATACAGCAGGTGTTGCAAAAAGAACAGTTTCTCGTTCTAAATATGGTGCTAAACGCCCTAAAGCAGGCGCTGCAAAATAATCATTCATACAGACAAATCCGTTAGATTTGATTTTGTTTGAGTAAAATTTAAAATTTGAAGGAAAAATAATGAGAAGAAGAAAAGCTCCGGTAAGAGAAGTCTTGCCTGATCCGATTTATGGTAATAAAGTAATCACAAAATTTATTAATTCTTTAATGTATGATGGTAAAAAAAGCACAGCTACAACAATTATGTATGGTGCTTTGGAAGCTATTGATAAAAAAGGTGGCGAGAAAAAAGGTATTGATATTTTTAATGATGCGATTGAAAATATTAAGCCTTTATTAGAAGTAAAATCTCGTCGTGTAGGTGGTGCAACTTATCAAGTTCCAGTTGAAGTTCGTCCTGCTAGACAACAAGCTTTGGCGATTCGTTGGATTATTTCTTTTGCAAGAAAAAGAAGCGAAAGAACTATGATTGATAAACTTGCAGCTGAGCTTTTAGATGCAGCAAATAGCAAAGGTGCTTCATTTAAGAAGAAAGAAGATACTTATAAAATGGCTGAAGCAAATAAAGCATTTGCTCACTATCGTTGGTAAGAAGGAGTGTGTATGTCAAGAAGTACTCCTTTAAAAAAAGTTAGAAATATCGGTATTGCTGCTCACATCGATGCGGGTAAAACGACTACATCTGAAAGAATTCTTTTCTTTACAGGTATGAGTCATAAAATCGGTGAAGTTCATGATGGTGCTGCAACTATGGACTGGATGGAACAAGAGAAAGAGCGCGGGATTACTATCACTTCTGCGGCTACAACTTGTTTTTGGAAAGATCATCAAATCAATCTTATTGACACTCCAGGCCACGTGGATTTTACAATTGAAGTTGAAAGATCTATGCGTGTTCTTGATGGTGCTGTTGCGGTATTTTGTTCAGTGGGTGGGGTGCAACCTCAAAGTGAAACAGTTTGGAGACAAGCAAATAAATACGGTGTTCCAAGAATAGTATTTGTAAACAAAATGGATAGAATCGGTGCAAATTTTTATAATGTAGAAGATCAAATTCGCAACCGTTTAAAAGCTAATCCTGTCCCACTTCAAATTCCAATTGGTGCGGAAGATAATTTTAAAGGCGTAATCGATCTTGTAACTATGAAAGCTTTAGTTTGGGAAGATGATACTAAGCCAACTGATTATGTAGAAAAAGAAATTCCAGCTGAACTTAAAGAAAAGGCAGAAGAATATCGCACAAAAATGATAGAAGCAGTTTCTGAAACTTCAGATGAGTTGATGGAAAAATATTTAGGCGGAGAAGAATTAAGCCTTGAAGAGATTAAAACAGGGATTAAAGCAGGATGTTTAAGTCTTTCTATCGTTCCTATGCTTTGCGGTACAGCGTTTAAAAATAAAGGGGTTCAACCTTTGCTTGATGCTGTTGTGGCTTATTTACCAGCTCCTGATGAAGTGGCAAATATCAAGGGTGAATATGAAGATGGCACAGAAGTTTCTGTAAAATCAACTGATGATGGTGAGTTTGCAGGACTTGCATTTAAAATTATGACAGATCCATTTGTAGGACAACTTACTTTCGTGCGTGTTTATCGCGGTTGTTTAGAAAGCGGTTCTTATGCTTATAACTCAACTAAAGATAAAAAAGAAAGAATTGGTCGTTTGTTAAAAATGCACTCTAACAAAAGAGAAGAGATTAAAGTGCTTTACGCAGGCGAAATTGGTGCTGTTGTAGGACTTAAAGATACTTTAACAGGGGATACTCTTGCAAGTGAAAAAGATAAGGTAATCCTTGAAAGAATGGATTTTCCAGATCCGGTTATTTCTGTTGCAGTTGAGCCAAAAACTAAAGCAGATCAAGAAAAAATGTCTATTGCTTTAAATAAATTAGCACAAGAAGATCCAAGTTTTAGAGTTTCTACAGATGAAGAAAGTGGCCAAACTATCATTTCAGGTATGGGTGAGTTACACCTTGAAATTATCGTTGATAGAATGCTTCGTGAATTTAAAGTTGAAGCTGAAGTAGGTCAACCACAAGTTGCTTATCGCGAAACTATTAGAAAAACTGTTGAACAAGAATACAAATACGCTAAACAATCAGGTGGTCGTGGTCAGTATGGACATGTATTCTTACGCCTTGAACCACTTGAGCCAGGTAGTGGATATGAATTTGTTAATGATATCAAAGGTGGGGTAATTCCAAAAGAATACATTCCTGCAGTTGATAAAGGTGTTCAAGAAGCATTACAAAATGGTGTTTTAGCAGGTTATCCTGTAGAAGATGTTAAAGTAACTGTTTATGATGGAAGTTATCACGAGGTGGATTCATCTGAGATGGCGTTTAAACTTGCTGCTTCTATGGGCTTTAAAGAAGGTGCTAGAAAAGCAGGTGCTGTGATCTTAGAGCCTATGATGAAAGTTGAAGTAGAAACTCCTGAAGATTATATGGGTGATGTTATTGGAGATCTTAACAAACGCCGTGGTCAAGTAAATAGCATGGATGAGCGCGGTGGAAATAAAATCATCACAGCATTTTGTCCTTTGGCTGAAATGTTTGGATATTCAACTGATCTTAGAAGTCAAACTCAAGGTCGTGCGACTTATTCTATGGAATTTGATCACTATGATGAAGTTCCTAAAAATGTTGCGGATGAAATCATCAAAAAAAGAAACGGTTAAATTTTTAGCGGGATTTTTCCCGCTTTCTGTCCTCGTAGCTCAGCAGGATAGAGCGCAAAATTCCTAATTTTGAGGCCGTGAGTTCGAATCTCGCCGTGGACACCAAGTAGTAATTCATTAAGTAATATTAAGATACAAAATACACTATTTTAACAACTTTTCTACATTAAAATTTTTCATTATGATTGAAATTTTTTCTATTTTTTCTTATAATTCTGTAGCCATTTATGTAGCCAAAGTAAAAAAGCTAATTCTGGCTACAAAAATACTAAAAAAGGTTTTTTTAATGCTAACTCAAAAAGATATAGACAATTTAGAAATAAAAGATAAAAGGTATATGATTAGCGTAGGAGAACCAAAAGAATTATATGTCCGAGTTAATCCAACAGGTAAAAAAGTTTTTTATTTAAGAGCTTCAAAATTTAAAAATTTTATAACAATAGGGGAATGCCAAAAAGGTGTTTTAAATGTTACAAATGCAAGAGAAAAAGCAAAAGATCTTTTAAAATCAATGTATGATGGAAAATTTATCGGCAAAAATGATAAGGTTATGACACTTGAAAAAGCAAATTTTCTTTATGTTGATATAAAATCTAAAAAATTAAATTCAGCTACAATCAAAAAAGAACAGTCAATTTTTAAAAAAATATATTATTCCAACTTTGGGACAAAAAGATATAAATGAATTGAAAAAAGATGATTTTCTACCTATTTATGATTTAATGCAGAAAAAAGGAATATACGAAACAATAAATAAAAATATATCTTTGCTATGTAGGATATTTGAGATTAGTAGACAAAGAGGTGACTTAAAAACAGATATAATACTTCAATTGAAAGATTTAAAGAAATTTTACAATGAAGCAAATCACAATAAAGTTAAACATTTTAAAGCTATAGTAGAAGAACAAGAAATAAAAAATATGTTAGAATGTATGAAAGAATATAAAAATCATCCACGGACAAATACAACTATAATTAATGCAATTTATTTTACGCTTTTAACAGCACAAAGAAGTAAAAATATTCGATTTGCTAAATGGAGTGATATTGACTTTGAAAACAATCTTTGGATTATAAAAGCAGATGAAATGAAAGTAAGAACTAATGGTGATAATATTATCCCTTTAAATAAATATGCTTTAAAGATACTAGATATACAAAGAATTTTAAATGGAGATAAAAAGTATATTTTCGCTAATAATAATGGAACTATTAGCGAGAATTTTGCTGTAAGATTTTTTAAATTTTATAATTTAGAGCACACTATACATGGATATCGTTCTACTTTTAGAAGTGTTTATACTAATAAAAGCAATGAGTTAATTCAGCAAGGTATTAGTAAAGATATAGCAGAAATGATATTACATCATATAAGCGGTAATGAAATAGAAAGGGCTTACAACAGAGCCAAGGCAATTGATTTAAGAGTAAAACTTATGCAATGGTATGGAAATTACTTAAACTCTCTTTGTGAGTTTTGCTTTTAATGTCTCTTAGCTTTAAGCCATTTTTCTATTTCTTTTATTTCATATCTTATGGATTTTTCTATGCGAATGTAAGGTATTTTACCATCTTGTCTTAACTTAAATAATGATGTTATACTAACTCCTAAATATTCGCTCAATTCTTTTTCTCTAAAATATTTTTTAACCATTTTCAACTCCTAATCTTTTATCTATAATTTCAAAAATAGTATCCTTGTAATAATTCCAAAGCCATTTCTGTTCTTCATCTTCTAAATCATCAACGCTTAAATTACGCCATTCTTTTATTGTTTTAGTATCACAACCTAAATTCATCATAGTTTTTGTAAAAGTCATAACATAGGTATCAACGACAACACTAAAGATATTTTTCATATCTCCTATACAATCCCTAAGATCTACATTTTCAAATATACAATTTTCAAATTCTGTTCTTAAAAAATTACAAAAATGGAAACTTGCTCCACTAAAATCGCAATCTATAAAAGATGTATTTTTACTTGAAATATCATTTAAATTAGCATTTTTAAAACTAGCTCCATTTATAAATGCATTATTAAAATCTAATCCACTTAAATTTATATTTTCCAAGTTTGCATTATTTAAAGAAATCCCTTCTAAAATACAATACTCAACTAATTCTTTTTCACTTTTCCTATCATCTTCGATAATGATAGTTTCATCAAGTCTTTTTAAAATTCCCATCTCATCTCCTTAATATTTTTTTCCATTTTTCTTCGTATTCTTCATAATTTTGCCAATAATCAAGACTTTGCTTTAGCTTCTTAACAACAGCATCCCAAGTTGTCATTTTTGTACTTTCTAATGCTATTTTTTCAGCCAAAAATTCAAATTCCCATTCTTTTATGCAAATCATTCCATAATCACGGGCTAGTATTTTTCTAAGCTCTAGTAATTCTTTTTGACTAAGTTTTCTTTTAAAGCTTAACTCCTTTTTCTTTTCTAAGTCGTATTGTAAGGCTTTGATTTTGTTTTCATAATGTTCCTTTTGCTGTTTAAGCTGGGATTTATAACCTAAACTTTGATGAAAAGCTAGTTTTTGCATTTGTTCAGCTTCAAGGTTTTTAAGGCGTTTTTCACATTCTATAAAATAACGCCTTGCTTGTCTTCCCTTTTCGTTATTCTCAACCATGCAAAGCTCTTTTGCCATATCTAAGGTTATATAGTATTCTTTGCGTGGGCGACCTTTTGTATAAACAAGTTCTATAATGTAGTCTTGATTTTCAATGAAATTGTAGTGACTGATACGATTTTTAATCCAATTAGAATAATCTTGCAATGAATTTAAAAATTGGAATATTTCTCTTGCATTAGCCGAATTTATTTCAGCACCTATTGTTTTATCGTTGTAAATTTGAATTTGTGTTTGCATTTAGCTTCCTCTTAGATTGTTTTTGTATTCTAAAATTATTCCAAAAAGAAGCTTAAAAGAATATTAATAGATTAATATTATATTCTAAAAGGATTACTTATTTAATCTATTGTCTAAATCTTTAGTAACTGCATAAACTATATATTGATTTATTGTCATTCCTAAAGATTGTGCTATTTTTTCCATAATCTCTAGCATTTCACCATTAAAAGTTATTTGTAGTTTTTTATTTTCCATACTTATCCTTTGCATTTTCTTATTTAAAACTTTTCAATAAAATTATCGAAAAGCCTATTATTTATTTTTCTCAAAAATGAGAAAAATTATTTATGATTATTTTTCTTTTAATCTACCTTTTTCATCAAATTCTATATCTTCATCTTGCTCTCTTAATTTTATCTTTTTGAAGTTTTCCCACATTTGTTTCATATTATCGCTAGTTTGCATTATGCCTATAACCTTATAGATTTGTGCTGTTAAATTAGGTTGTCCTATATCTTTAGATAAACTTTGATGGTATCTTGCATTTTTTGGGGTTCTTTCTTTTAATTCTTCTAAAACTCCTTTTGGAAGCTGTTCGTAAATAAGAGTATTAGTCCATTTTCCTATTATTGCTGGGCGTTTTTGTATACCTTTTGTTGTGAAGTCCCAATCATTAAGCCTAAATAGTTCCTTATAAAAATCATCTGGAAATCTTTTTTCCCACTTAAGTAATTCTTCACTAATATAAGCCTTTAGTATTTTTTGAAGTTCATCTCTTTCTCTTTCATACTGATAACCTGTTGCTTCATCAACTAAAGCTGTAATTCCAAGTCTAGCCAAAGAACGAATTAAAATCTCTGCTTTTTTTGCTGTTTCTATTTGTGCTTGGGTTAAAATACCTTCTTCTCTTGCTTTTAAATATAAATCAGCCACTAAGGGTAATATATCCGCATTATAACCTTCTTTAACTTTGCTGTTTTTATCTAAATATGAAATTCGGCTGATCTGAGTTTTAAGTTCCGAAGAAATCAGCGGTTGGAGATTTTTTGCATCCATAAAAGCGGGTATTTGATCTAGCCTTGCATTTCCTCTTGGTTCTCTTCCTAAGGCTCTAAATACTCCGCTATGGGTAATAATTCTTACTCCATTTTCTAAAACTGCCACATCAATAGAGCTTTCATTTATTTTTAAAACACCATCTGCCAAAGATTTTAGTAGTTTCTCTTCTGTCATTTTACTCCTTTCTTTTAATTTCTTAATTTTATCAAAAAGTTTATAAAATCAACCAGCCAAAAAATCGGCTCGTTAAATTATTTCAAGTCTAGTAGTGTTTTGAATGTGTTTTTAAGATTATCCATTAAGTCTTCTTGCTACAATTAAAGCTTTTAATTTATGTTTTTTTAGTTTTTTGTTAATAGAATTAACCATACTAGTCATAATAGAAATATGAATGCTACGCCAATTTGATATTATTTCATAATCTTTAAGAGTTGCTATGTTATTTCTAATATTTTCTCTAGCTTTTCTAACTTGCTGTTTTGTAACTTCAGTATCGCTCATAATATCTCCTATAATTCATTAATCCATTGTGTTATATTTATCCTTTAAACCCCATTTATTGCAAATTAAATTTAAATCCGTATTTGTCTTTAAAAGTTCATCAAAATAAAGCTCTAGTTTATCAATATAAAGTCTAGCGCCTTTTAAATCATCATTTTGTATATTTTTAATTGCTAGATTTTTACTATCTTTGATAAGTCTTTGAAGCTCATCTTTTTTATCTTTAAGCTCAGTTAAACGACCTCTTGCGTAAGTAATTGTTTCTTCTTGCATTTTAATCCTTTATCTCATACAAAATTCGATTAAATCATCAATATCATTTAAATCATTTTTAGAAAAGTATAAATAAGCTTTAGGACTGATTAAAACTCCTGAAAAATCGCCATTGTTTTCTTTGTCGTATTTTAAAACTTTGCATTCTTTTAGAAAATGAATACAAGAGCTAAAGTCTATTTTATATTCTTTACAATCTTTGTTAAAGTCATCTGAAAAAAGTATGCTTTGATTTGGAAAATCATTTAAAAGTGTTTTTATAATACGTTTTGAAATAAGCTTAAAAGCTTTTAAGTTTTCCATTATTTCTCCTTTATTTTATTTTATCAAAATTTTACTTAAGCAAATAGACTTCTTTCTATATGTTTAAACATAATTTCATTTATAATTTATGAAATTGCGTAAAGCATATATTATCTGTATTCATCTGCTCTGTTATAGTTTTTGAAGCATATTTGTGGATACTAATAATATCTACTTTTTGCCAAAAAGGTCTTATATCTGTAATAATTCTATTTCCACTAATAGTTTTATCATTAACTATGCATTTAAAAGAAACAAACCAATAGGTGTTAATCTTTAAAAAATCAAACATTTTTACTCCCTTTCAATAAAAAATCCCCCTAATCATTTTTTCACCCATTAAAAATTTTTCAACATCTTCAAAAGCTTTAACAATAAGCTTTTTTTCATGAAAGAAATTTCTTCCACTTGGCTTACTTTTGTAAATTTTGCAAGCCTTTCTGAGTTTTTTTTACTTATATGATTTTTATAATTTATTTTCTCGATTTTTATTTCATTTTGTTTAGCAAATTCGCAAAAACAAGTTCTTCTTTCACTAAATGGTATGATTTTTACAATTTCAAGATAATTAGAACGGCAAACTTTCATCATCATCTCCTATTTCGATATATTTTTCATTGTTATTGTTTTTTACTTCATTTCCATAAGGATTATAGCTTTGATTTTCTTTTGGAATAAATGATTTATTATTGTCGTTATTTAAAGATTTATGCCTTGCTTTAAAAGATTTTATAGATAAAGGCTCTTTATTATTTTGAAACTCATCCATGCTTTGCATTTTTTCATTAAAAATTCTATCAAGAAAGATTTTGTTAGCAAGTTCTCCATTTTTACTTAAATATTCTTCTGTTCCAAAACCTAAAACTAAAAGTTTATTAACTAAAGAATTTAGATAAATAACTTCAGTCTGCACTCCAAAAACATTCTCATTTCCCTTTTCGCTAAAATCAAGTTCATCAATTCCAAAGAATTTCATAATAGCGTTTAATTGTCTAAATCCTAAATAATTTTCTTTTTCTCCATTTTTATTGATATAGCTAAAATCGTTATTTTTAGCTACAAAAAGATTAAAAATAGCTAGTTTTTGCTCTTTTCTAGTTAAAAATTCAAAACAAATAAAAGTATTATTGCTTCCATCGCTTGCCAATTTATCATATAAAAAGGCTTTGCGTAAAACTCCGCTATAAAGCCCACCTTCACTTAAATACTCTACGCTTGGCGAATAATTTGCCACTTCAAAACTTGCCTTAAATGCTGGTAACATTATAATCCTCCTTTTAATTGTGTTAAAAATTCATCTTTATTACTTAGAACTTCTTGTATTTTTTCACTTGTAAATAAAGAATGTTTTTTTATAAAATTGTTTTGCTCTTGGGTGTTTAAACCATTATCACTCATAAATTTTCTAAGTTCAGCACCTAAAGCTTTTATCTCTTTTGCTTTATTTTCTAAAGCTATTTTTTCATCACTACCCCAAACTTTTAAATCTTCATTTGGATTTAAAAATCGCTTTTCCTTTATTGTTTCTAATTCACTTTCATCAAGCATTCCAAGTCCGCAAATACTTAAGGTTACACGCCTTTTTGCTTTTGTGATAGCTTTCATTATTGCGTTTGCTAAATTATCGCCACCTAAATTTTTAATATTTAAAGCACCTGTATCGCAATCAGTTCTTCCATCTGGTGTTGCTGCGTAGGCTGTAACCATATAAATATCGCCAACTTGTGCCACCTCTGTTTTTGTAATACTTACTTTTCTTATTTGTCTTAGCTGATCTGTTGCTGATTTATTTGCATATAAAGTAAGTTTGCCATTTAATACTATGTATTCAAAAGGCTTTGTAAGCATGTTTAAGCTTAAACTTTCACAAAGATTTTTAACATAACTCGCTCGTTCTACATCACTAAGTTTTGATAAATCACCTTTTACCAAAGCCAACTCATAAGGATTAAAATTTATTTCTAATTTATTTTCTTCTTTTAATACAACTTCATTACTCATTTTATGCTCCTTTTTTGATTTTTAAACACATTGAAATACTTTCTTTATAAAACTCTTTAGGCACAGTAATATTTTTTTGCTCTAAAAAGCCCTTATAATCAATTGTAGTTCTACTTTGCGGATAAATTGTAATATCCAAACATCTTGTTTTTTCTCCATTTGCTAAGGCTATGAGTTCTTTTTTAAGACTTTCTAGCTTTTCTTTAATAGGTTTAATCGTGTTTTCAAGCCTTATAATTTCAATCGTTAGATTTTTTGCTTTAGTATCTTCAAGCTCTTTATATTCACTTTTTTGATCTATGATATAATCTAATATAAATTGCTTTATATTTTTAACCAACCATTCTTGATAAGCTTCATCTTTTGAAACTTCGCACTCTACAATCTCTTCTTCTTTATTCATGGCTACAAAAATGCATTTTTCTTTACCACTGATATAGAGTTGAAATTGTACTTGAGCGTAGTATTTATCACTTGGCTTTTTATTTTTTTTGACAAAATTGTATTCATCTTGTGAGTATTTAAACTCGTAAATAACCCCATTTTCATCAATACCATCTAAACTCGCTATAAACATTTCATTTTCTAAACTTTGTAAAACTATAGGAGTGATACTCACAGAATGTAAAAACTCAACTCTAGCTCTAATCAAAGCTTCATAATCATTGCCTTTTTTCATAGCTTCATTTTGATAAACTTCTTTAAGTCCTAAAATGATATCTCTTGCTTCTTCTTTGGAATTAAAAGCACCTTTGATACCTACACAAGATGCTACCATCGATGCACCTATTTTACCTTTTCTAAAATTTAGCCATTCAGGGCTACCTTGTTCTAAGTCAATTATTCTGCAATTCATTTTATCCTGCCTTTTTTATTTTTGGAGTGCTTTTTAAAATATAAAAAGTATTTCTCGTTTCTTTGTTTCTAACTGTTTCTATTTCATAACCTTTATTTCGAAGATTATAAATATAAGCTCCAAGCCTTGTAGTAATTCTTTTATCAATGCAATAGAAATTATCTATAATTCCATTTTTTAATAATAGTTCTAAAACTATTTTTTCTTGTTGTTTTGATGTTATTTGCATTCTTTATCCTTTAATCTTTTTACTTCTTTAATAGCTTTATCATCATTTTTAAAAACGCCTATAAGCCCTAAAGCATCAAGTATTTTTATACGAAAATTACTAAGTTTTACATTGATTTTAATTTCTTCTTCTAGCTTCAATGAAATTTCATTTATAGCAGTATCTTTTAATGCTATTACACCTTTTAGCCTTTGAATTTCTTTTTCTAAATATCTTATTTTTTCATTTTTTTTACTATTTAGGAACATAGTTTCGACCTTTCTTTTATATAAAGAAGCTCATAAATTTTATTTTGCAAAGAGCTAATTTCTTTTATATTTTTCATATTTGCTTCTATTTGATCTTTTAACTCTTTTAAAAGTTCTATTTTTTCATTTTCAAGATTAGAAATTTCAGTTTTTAAAGATTTATTTTCATCTTTTAAAGACTTATTTAGCTTCATTTCTTTTCTATATTCATCTTTGCTAAGTTTAATGATGACTTGTTCTTTTGTGTGATAAGCTTTCATTTTTTCTCCTTTTAGATTAATGCTTAAAAGGGACAACTGAGTTCTTTAGAATAGGAAATAAAACAAAAAGGTAAATTCTCAAGTAGTTAATTTGTAAAAGTTGCCCCATTTAAGCATTAAAGGAGTTTAAGAAAAGCCAAGAGCCTTGCTCTCTTGGCGTGAGTATTGTTTAAGTATAGGCTAAGCAAGGCTATTCTATAATTTTAGTGGTTTTTTAGTTTAGTTGATTGATTATTTCAATCAACTTTTTTACTATTTCTAACAATAAAAAAGCAATTTTTAAAAACTTCTCTATCATCAAAAACAGCTCCTTCCCCACCAAGAGAAATTAGCCACTTAAACTTTATAATTATACTTTCTTTTTCTTAAACTCTTGATTTTCTGTCGTTTTTAAAGTGCAAGAAAACCTTAAAAATAGCACTATAAACAATAATAACGAGCCAAGTTTATGGATAACTTGCTAACCCTTCCGCTATACAGAACTATCAACGCAATAGTAAAGCTTAATTTTCAAGCGGTCAAAAGCTTAAGAAAGCTCTTTTTTTTAAAGAACTTGTTAAACTTTCAAAAAAGCTTTTTGCATTGTTTTTCGAATTTTCTAACTCTCTCTAAAAGTTCATAAGCATTTCTCATAAATTCATCTCCATAAGCTTGTAAAGAGATAGATATTTCTTCATCATCTTCTAAGCTTATTTCTAAAGAGTTTTTAAAATCTTGCAAGTTCGCAAATATATTTTCTAAATTCTCTTTGCTTTCAAATTCATTTACAATTAATTCTTTTGTTTGGCTAGAAATTCTTTTTTCTTCTCTATCAAAATAAAAATCTGTAAAACTCATTTTTTCTCCTTTTTGTTTTGTTGATAAAAGTGTATAATAAATACACTTAAAAAAAATTAAATTATGTATAATAAATACACTTTTTTAAAAAATATTTGTGATATAATTTTTAAGAATAAATAAAAACAAAAATAATAATGAAAGCTAGGATTATGAATTCAATTATAAAATTTTTTTAGCGATACTGTGTATTGGATGTGTCAATTATCTTTTAATATATTATAGCGATGGATATTTTAATTCATCATATAAAGAAACTATACTTTTTATAGATGTAATTTTTACTTGGGCATTTTGCTTTATTTTTATTTATGCAATATTTTATACAATTAAAAAAATTTATTACGGAAATGATAAATGTAAAAACTTTATTTTTGATTCTGCTATTGCTATAATAGTAATAACAGTAATAACTAAAATTTTATTAATTTCATTTTTAAGAAGCTTAAATTTATACGGTATTGATGTGATTTTAGTAATGATGGGTATTGCTGTGGGAATATATGCTTATGTATTTGCTTTGACTGTGTTATTAAGATTGACATTTAAAGGAATTGAAGTTAATTATCCCGTAAGCAATAGCTCTGTAATAAGACTTTTAAAAGTTTTGCATATAGCTTGTTTAGTTGCTAATTTGACAATTATTGGAGCTTTTTTTGGAATCCCTATATTTTTAGCATTGTGGATTTTTCAGTATATTTTTGCAAATGAAAAAAATCCTTTTTTTGTATTTAGAAAATACAATCCTAAGCCATATCAAGAAGAAGATATTATAGATGTTGAAGTTGAAGATGAAAAACCAAAAAAATCCTTAAAAACATTTTTAGAAAATTGGAAGGATTAATGCGATGGATATAAAAGGTTGATGGGGTATTGATGATATCGTTAAAAATGAAGCGGTTACTGATTTTCAAATAAAAGCTTTAAATGATTATATTAAGATGATTATTAGAGCTTTTAATATCGAATGTGATTTTTTAATCAATAAAGTATCAGTATCTAGCTATGCAAAAACACTTAAAAGAATTAGTGCCATTTCTTTTGAACTAGAAAATTTAGCACAAGCTTTTGGGCTAGTTTTCAATGAAGAATTTATCAAATTAAAGTTATTAGAATGTCAGCTTGTATATGAGTATAGATTTAAAAAGAAAGAAGAAAAAGAATATTTAGCCTTAGAAAGACAAAAAATAAGAGATGAAAAACAAGCACAAAGAGATTATGAAAGAGAGATAGAAGAAGCTAATTTTGATGAAGAAAAATATCAAAACCTTTTAATGCAAACTAAAAAAGAATTGGAATTATCAAAAGATAAAGAAATTTTAGAAATTAAAATATTAAAACTAGAAGCCTTACTTAAAGAAGCAGAAGAAAGAAAGCAAAGGGCTATCAGTATGGCTCAAATTACCAAAAAAGGATTTATTTATATTATAAGTAATTTAGGAAGTTTTGGCGAAAATGTCTATAAGATAGGTATGACAAGAAGACTTGACCCTATGGATAGGGTTATAGAATTAGGCGACGCTAGTGTGCCTTTTAGGTTTGATGTTCATGCTATAATAGAATGTGATAATGCTCCACAACTTGAATATGATTTACATAATTTCTTATCCCACAAAAGAGTAAATGCGATTAATCTAAGAAAAGAATTTTTTAGAGTTAGCATTGAAGAGATAGAACAAGCCCTTGATGAAATTCTTGGGAAAAACAATTATGATTTAAAAAAAGATATTAAAGCAGAAGAATATTATCAAACGCAGAGAATGCTTTAGTTACAAGTTAAAAAATTATAAATTTTAACAAAAACAAGAGCTAAAGCTACTCCATTTTGTTTTTAGAATGATAAAAATATTTTTACAAAATTCTTTTTGCTCTTCCTTATTAATTAAACCTATACAAATGAAATAATTTTCATCTATGTTATTTAATGCTTCAAAGCATTTATTTGAATCAAATTTTTCATTTTCTCCTAAATGAGACAAATATTTTAACAATTCATGTTGATTTTCAATCAAAATTTCTTTTTTTATTTCGGACATTAAAGAAAGCAAGTCTAAAAAATACATAAAATTAATTATCGCCATAATGAATTAATTTCTTCATCGTTTTTTTGTAATGCTTTTAGTCTTAATGCTTCTTTTTTGTTTTCTTTTTTGAAAAAATCAGCTATTGCGTCTTGTGTTATTTCATTTGCAAGACTTTCAATAAAAGAATTTTTCCAAGGATCTTCCATATGTGTTTTGTCTCTAAGTTTCCATGCTCCTATGGAACCATATTTATTAAAAATAAAAATTAAAAGTTCATGTATATCTTTATTACTAGCAATACAATCTGTATCAAAGTCATCAAGCTCATTAAAGGATATAGAATTTGAACCATACTGCTTAAATTGTTCATATATTTTTTTTACTACAGGCCCATGCTTCCATGCTTCTATCCTATCGTCAAAAAGTGGCTTATTAAATAAGGCAAGAGAATATCCTTGTGCATAATAAAGCATTTTTTGAATTTTTAAATTACTAATAGTATCTCCAGCTTCTCTATTTCTAGCCAAAAATAAAAAATATTTTGCAACATCTAGTGCTTTCATACGTTTTTACCTTGCTTTTTTTAAGATATATAATATAATATCATATAATATCTAAATAATATCTAATAATTAAACTAAAAAATTATTTAAGCTAATAATTAGTTAAAATATCACAATCAACCTTATAATTGTTTATACTCTCATTATTCACTTGGTAATGTTCTTTAGAGTTGTTAATATTGTTTTTTATTGATTTCTAGTTTATTTCTCAAACATTAAGTAATTCATTTAATTTGGGATGTTTATTACTAAAAAACAATTTGATTTTTCCTGTATCATCTTCTATATATCCTATTTTTTTTAATACCGTCATTATTTTATTATATTTCAAAGAATTACTTTGTATATTATTTCTCAATTTTATTTTATTAAAACTAAACAGTATGTTTTCATTTTCTTTAAAAAAATCTAATAGAAATTTTTCTTTTATTTTTTCTATTCTATACTCATCCAATTTAATAATTTTAGCATCATCATCAATTTGTATAAAAAAATTTAAAAAAATATTAAATATTTCTTTTATGTCTTCATTGCTATTGTCCAAATAATCAAAATCATTTAATATATCTATATATATATCAAAATAAATACAAAGCAATTTTTCGTTTTTTTCTATTTTTTGTATAGCATTTTTTATAGTTTGTATCAATAATTCTTTTGTTATTATATTATTTTTTATTAAAATCTTACAAGTATCAGGATCTAAAAACAATATAGTATCTTTGTTGTTATAATTTAAAAAATTACTTTCAATATAATAACTATTTGCAAATAATTTATTGTTTATTATTTTATTTTCATAGAAATGATTGAATATTTCTTTAAAAGCTTCTATACCATATTTAAAATACACTTCAGCAATATTGATTTTAATTTCTTCTTCTTGCTTGTGGAAAATATGATATTTCATACTATAAAAAAACCGTTTATATATGTCTTCTTTATTTAAATTAATTTTATTTAATTCATTTCTAATACAAGACATATGGTTTTTAAATTCAAAAAACTCATTTAAATTTTTATACTTTACTATATTGTTTGTATCTATATTATTCAGATTTTCAATTGTATCTTCTAAAAAATGATGATTAAGATATATTTCTTTATAATTATATATATTTTTAGAAATTACTTCTTTCTTTTCTTT
>JFBN01307227.1_pt1 | contig 58640 bp, 59 predicted proteins | sample 768741 | NCBI WGS metagenome assembly JFBN01 (sample SAMN01983846, study PRJNA193217) | chicken gut metagenome | biome: terrestrial biome; isolation source: ceca of Broiler chicken | host: Gallus gallus | place: United Kingdom: England | collected 2010-09-07
GAAAACCCCCGACGAATGTCGGGGGTTTTCTGTCTCTTCGAGTCTACGGGTTACTGCTCGTCGGGCACCTGCTCGTCAGGCGCATCGTCGCTCTTGGCGATGGCGGTGCCTGCCGCGTGGCCTGCGATGGCTCCCTGGAGAAGCGCCGTGAGGTCGATGCCCAGCGACTCCTGGAACGCGGAGTTGAGCTGCGTCATGGCGTTGGTCGTGTCGCCGACCATCTTCGTCGTGTTGCCCTCGCCGTACATCGTAATCTTGTCCACCTTGGCAAGCGGGTCTGCGATGGCGCGGGCGATGTCCGGCAGGATGCCGATGTACTGCTGCGTGAGGATGAAGGTGTTGTTCATGGCGTTGTAGGCCTTGCCCTGCGCCTCGATACCCTCGGCCTCACCCTTACCCTTGGCGGCGATGGCCTCACCCTCGGCGCTACCCTTGAGCTTGATGCTCTCGGCCTCTGCACCGGCTGTGACCTTGACGGCCTCGGCCTTCTTGGTCTCGGTGTAGAGCTGCGCGTCGGCCTTCTGCTCAGCGGCGTAGCGGTCTGCGTCGGCCTGCTTGCGGACGGTCGCGGTCAGCTCCTGCTCACGGGTCTCGGCCTTCTTGCGCTCCAGCTCGATGCGGCGCTCCTCGGCCGCAATCTCGGCGTTCTGCGTCGCGATGTTGAGGTCCTTCTGGCGCTCCGCCTTGGTGATGTCGTACACCATGTCGGCCTCGGCCTTGGCGCGGTCGGACTGCTTCTGCAGGTCGGCCTGCTTGAGGTCAAGCTCGTTCTGGCGCTCTGCCACTGTCTGCTCCGAGTTGATGCGGGCGAGCTGCGCTTCCTGCGTGATACGGGACGCCATCTCGGCACCCATGTCGGCGATGACGCCCTGCTGGTCGGAGAAGTCCTGGACGTTGAACGTCACAAGCTCCAGTCCCAGTGCGAGCATGTCGTCGTGGGCCGCGCTGACGATGGTCTCGTTGAACTCGTCGCGGTTCTGCATGAGCGTGCGGATGTCGGTACGGCCGATGGCCTCACGCATCTTGCCCAGCAGCACCTCGGACACGTCCGTCATCATCTTGGTCTTGTCCTGGTTGAGGTAGTTGCGGGCCGCAATCTCAAGCGGATTGTGCTCCACACCCTCGGCGTCCGTGAACGGCGTCACGCCGATTTGCACGTTGGCCACGGCGCCCACGTCGATAAGCAGCGCGTCCTTGGTCGGGATGCTCTGCTCCGTCTGGAGCTTCACCTGGATGACACCGAGGCTCAGCCAGTCACGGCGCATGATGAACGGCACGATGAGCGCCGACTTGCCGATGACGAACCTACGGCCTCCCGGTCCGGTGATGACCAACGCTCGGTCGGTCGGTGCCACGGTGTAACACGATGTGGCCAGCACGATGACGAGCACGAGTACAATGACAGCAGGTACTGCAATGGTGAGAATGTCTGAAATTATGGAATGCTCTCTCCTCCTTTATGTAATGAATACACAGTGTTTTTGCTGCAAGGGTACAGCCGTGCGCCGCAGGCGCATGTAAGAGTATACCTTGGTTTATCAGCAAAAACATGATAGAATACGTCTAAGTGAAGATTTTCAGAAGGAGGGTCAATACATATGAACTTTCAGCTATTCGGGGACTCAGACTGTCCCGTGGCGCATATCAACCTGGTGCGGGGCGAGCAGGTGCGCATTGAGACGGGGAGTATGGTGTACTCCCGCGACGTGACCATCGAGGGTCACATGAACTCTAATAAGAGGGGCGTTATGGGCGCGCTGAGCGCTCTGGGACGAGCCGTGTCCAGCGGTGAGAACCTGTTTATCACGACAGCGACAGGAGAGTCGGACCGTGGTGAAATCGTCATCGCTCCCGCGATTCCCGGCAAAATCGTGAAGCTGACCTGTCACGGGGCGCAGCAGTACCGCCTGAACACGGGCGCATTCGTCGCCTGTGACATGGGCATGGGTTACAATATGGTGCGCCAGAACATCGGGAAGGCAATCTTCGGCGGCACGGGTGGCCTGTACGTCATGGAGACGTACGGTGATGGCACGATGCTGGCGTCTGCCTTCGGCGACCTGATGCCCATCGACGTGACGCCGGAGTGCCCGGTGACCATCGACAACGAGCATGTCGTTGCGTGGGACGCGTCTTTGAACTACACCATCCGCGTGGCGTCGGGTGTCTTCGGCTTCAAGACAGGCGAGGGTCTGGTCAACGACTTCACGGGTATGGGCCGGGTGTACATCCAGACACGAAACCTGAAGAGCCTGGCGCAGGCGATATATCCTTATCTTCCGCATCCGAACAATAACTAGCGAGGTATCGCGGGAAAAGGAAAAGGGGAGCAACGATGGTTCGTTGCTCCCCTTTTGCGTGTATTCTCATCTTACAAGGAGTGACGAAGACGGGTTTTTGGGCACCCCAGGCACCGTACTTCCCCTGCGTTAGCCAATCTTCGTCACTGAGTCCTTCGCCGTGCGTTCAGCACGGTTTTCTCTTGATATATGAGGGAAAATGCGATATAATATACGCATAGTCCCTGCAACGCAGGGTGCAGTATCATGAGAAAGGGGGTCTGCCTGCATGACAGAGGACCATAGTGTGAGGTGCCCCGATTGTGGCCATGAGTTTCGTTTGTCCGATGCCGGCTATGCCGATATCCTGAAACAGGTGCGCACCGCGGAGTTCGACCGCGAGCTTGCGAGTGCGAGAGCGCAGCTGGAGCGCGTTGACGAGGCGGAGCGCGAAGCAATGCGTGCACAGTTCGAGTTGAAGCTCACGGAGGAGCGGCAGGCTGACAGCCGTCGTATCGCTGAGCTGGAACTGGGCATGTCGTCGCAGAAGGAGGGCTACGAGGCGCGCATCGCGCAGATGGCGCAGAAGCATGCCGACGAGCTTGCCCTGCGGGACGAGCAGGTCGAGAAGTATCGCGATTTTAAGCTGCAGATGTCCACGAAGATGGTGGGCGAGTCCTTGGAGCGCCATTGCGAGAACGAGTTCAATCGGTTGCGTGCGGCGTGCTTTCCCGGGGCGTACTTCGAGAAGGACAACGACGCCCGTTCCGGGAGCAAGGGCGATTACATATTCAGGGAGTCCCGTGACGGCGTGGAGTTCATCTCCATCATGTTTGAGATGAAGAACGAGATGGACGATACCGACGAGCGGCATAAGCACAAGAACGAGGACTTCTTCGACAAGCTGGACCGCGACCGTCGGGAGAAGGGTTGCGAGTACGCCGTGCTGGTGTCCATGCTGGAGGCGGACAGCGAGCTTTACAACGCGGGCATCGTGGATGTGTCGCATCGCTATCCGAAGATGTACGTGGTGCGTCCGCAGTTTTTTATTCCGATAACGACGTTGCTGCGCAATGCCGCCCTGGATTCCTTGGAGTATCGTCGGGAGCTGGAGGCGGAGCGTGCGCGCAATTTGGACGTGTCGCGGTTCGAGTCTGACTTGGAGGACTTCAAGGCGAGATTCTCGAAGAACCGGGACCTGTCCGCGCGCAAGCTGGGCGAGGCGGTGGATGAGATAGACAAGGCCATCGACCGACTGCAGAAAGCCAAGTCGGCGCTGGTATCGGCCGACCGCAACCTGCGTCTTGCCGGGGACAAGTTGGATGACCTGACGATACGTCGTCTGGTGCGGGGCAACCCGACCATGGCGGCGCTGCTGGAAGGAGGTATCTCGAATGAGTGATGAGCGCAGGGCCTCCGTCCGGCCGTATGTCAAGGAGACGCACGTGAGTGTGCGAAAGAGCAGCCTGCCCGTTGTCGGGCGGTTGCTGGACTTATGGTATGGACGCCACCCTCGTGTGACGCATGTCATCGAGCAGGGTGACGGTATATACAGAGGCTGATGTAAGGAGGCATTTTATGAGAAGTTTTGAGTTCGTCCGCGCGATGGACGAGAGGGGCGTGCGCATCGAGGGAAGTCGGCAGTACGAGGACGCGCAGCTGCCTGAATACCAGACGGCAGGCTCTGCCGCGGCGGATTTCTTCTGCGCTGAGGACACGATGGTGCCGAGCATCTGGAAGCTGTTGCTGAGCAACATCCGCACGGTGGTCGGAAGACGGCACACGGTGTCGTTTCGCAAGCGCCTGCGCGATATCCGTCCCGTGCTGGTGAGCACGGGTATCCGCGCGCAGATGGAGGACGACGAGGTGCTCATCATCGAGAACCGTTCGTCGGGTCCCGTCAAGCGAGGGCTGGTGCTGGCCAATGGCATTGGGGTCATCGACCGTGACTATTACGGCAACCCGGACAATGACGGGCACATCATGTTCGCGTTCTACAACTTTCATTTCCGTGATGTCGAGCTGAAGGCCGGGGAGCGCATCGGACAGGGCATGTTCCAGAAGGTGCTTCGTCCCGAGCACGGGCTTCGTATCAAGGACGACGCGCGCGGAGGGGGATTCGGTCATACGGGGAGGTGATGTCCCGTGCGTTTGAACGAGGACCTGTTCGAGGAGATGCGCGTCCGCCTGGGATGCATGTACGTGTCGGACATGCGTTTCATTGCGGACAAGGAGCATATCCGACGCGTATACGAGTCGTTGCCGAAAGACGCGTACGATGAGAAGCAGCGGGCGGACTTCGAGCGCTATGCGCTCGGGTCTTAGCAAAAGAAAAAAAGCACCCACGCATGTGGGTGCTTTTTTCAGTGTTTGCGCCGTCGTGCCTTCTTCTCGTGATAGAGGCGGATGGCCTCCATCTGCGCGTGGTCCTCGTAGGCCTGCTCTTCCTCCGTGATGGGCTTGGATGCCATGACGAGGCAGGCTGCAAGGGCTGTGCACGCGAGCGTGACGAGCACGATTCCGGCTGCGATGATGCCTTGCATGTACATTGTGGTTCCTCCTTTCGATACTGGGTGTCAGTCGATGATGAGTGCTGACGATGCGGCGACGTAGTAGACGGTATCCGGGCGCACGTCGCGCAAGAAGCCGTCAAGGGTGTAGAAGCTACTGTCCAGGCAGACAAGGTCGGATTCGTCCTCGATGGCGGTCTGTATGGCGTCCAGTTTCGAGGTGCTCGTCGCGAACTCTTCGAGCGTCAAGTCCTGTACCATTTTGCGCAAATTCTCGAAGTCGCTGGCAAAATAGCTGTGGCGAAAGTCCCAGGGAAACATCACGGCGAAGAGCTTGCCGCGTCCCCACTCGCCGTCCTCGGATAGCACGCTCGGTTTTATCGTAGCACCATGTGCTTTCCAGCGCTCCAGCAGGTCGAGCACCAGTCCCTCGGGGTCGGTTGCGTCGAGTGCGGTGGATACGTCATATGGGTGGGATTCGTAGATGTCGCTGGGAGCGAGGCATCCGATGGGGTAGAGGTCCGGGTTGGTGGATATCTCGTAGCAATAGCCTCTGGACATGACCTACACCTCCTTTTCGACGGGCGCGTCTCCCAGGTATAGGTCTACGATTTCCCAGAAGTAGACGTCCTCGCCGTTGGCGTACAGGGTGGCGCTTCCATCGGCGACGTAGGACATCTCTTCCCATTCGGGGTCGAAGTTCTCGGGACAGAGCTGTTCGTAGGCCTTCTCCATGTTGGACTGGGCCAGCTCCTTGGTTTTGTAGTCGGTGTATTCGATGCCCTCCGAAGAGGAGGCAATGAGCAGGTATCGTTTCATGGTATCGTCTCCTTTCGTCATTTCGTGTATTTCGGCTGCCCGCCGTGCTTGCGACGGATGTAGTCCCAGTATTCGGCGGACTGCTGTTCGTCGGGGTTGTCGCCCGGCACGTAGTATCTTCGGTCGGCAATGTCGTCCGGCAGGTACTGCTGGTCGACCCAGTGGTCGGGGTACTGATGCGGGTACAGGTAACCGGGTGCGCAGGACGTGCGCAGGTACCATGGCACGGTGGCGCCCAGACCGTGCTTGATGTCTTCCTGGGCCGCCATGTAGGCCGGCTCGTTGGAGTTGGATTTCGGCGCGTTGGCCAGCAAGATAGCCGCCTGGGTCAGCGGCTTGTATGCCTCGGGAAGTCCGAGCATCTCCGCCGCGCGAACGCAGGCGAGGGTGTGCTCGATGGCACCCGGGTAGGCGAGGCCGATGTCCTCGCATGCGATGACCAGCAGACGTCTGGACGGGCTGATGATGTCGCCTCCCTCCAGCAGCTTGGTCAGGTAGAACACGGCGCCGTCCGGGTCAGAGCCGCGTATGGATTTCTGCAGGGCGGAGACATACGAGTAGTGGCTGTCCCCGTCCATGTCGAAGCCTGCCATCTGTGCGGACGGCAATAGACTCTTGACGTCTTGAATGGTGACGTTCGAAAGTCGTCCGGCGAACTGTGCGGCGACAAGCTCCAACGTGTTGAATGCTCTTCTGACGTCCCCAGAGGCGATTTGAGTGATGAAATTGAGCACATCGGTCGGAATATCGTCCAGACCGTTTTTGTGGCTCAGAACGGCTCTCACGAGCCTCTGGTAGATATCCTCGGGTGTGATGCGCTTGAACTCAAGCACGAGGCAGCGGGAGAGGATGGCGTCGTACACGTCGTGGTAGGGATTTTCCGTGGTGGACGCGATGAGTGTGACGGCTCCCGACTCCACGTAGGGGAGCAGGGACTGCTGCTGCTTCTTGTTGAGGTACTGTATCTCGTCGAGGTACAGCACGCAGCCCGTGTCGGGAGCGGACTCGGCGACCTTCTTGATGTCGGACGTGCCGGCCGAGACGCCGTTCAGCTTGTGGAGCGGCTTGTTCGCGCTGTCGGCGAGGATGAGCGCGGCCGTGGTTTTGCCGGTGCCGGGTGGGCCGTAGAAGATGACGGACTGCAGCGTGTGACTGTCCGCCATGTTGCGAAGAATGCCGCCTGGTCCGACCAGGTGTTGTTGGCCGACCATGTCGTCGAAAGACAGCGGGCGGTGTTCGTCTGCGAGTGGCATGCGGGTTCCTCCTTTCTTGTGTTATGGGTGTGGCGTCATGACGCCGCTTTATTCATTCCAGCATAGGTCGTAGCCGTACGGATAGACGATGTCCTGGTCCGGGTCGTTGACCCTGCGGGTCTCGCCGTTCGGCAGGATGACGTACTGTTCCTGGCAGGCGGCGTCGTCGCACGGGCATCCGGCGGACGACAGGGCGAGGATGCGGCGCCGTCCGGTGTCCACCAGGCAGGTGGAGCCGAAGCTGGAGCCGTCGTCGAAGTCCGAGACGAAGCGGGCGACCGCGATGTCGGTCGGAATGCGTTCCGAGAAGTCCACGGTGTTGGTCGCCAGGATGTCGAAGATGTGGTTGATGACCGCGGGCGCGTTTTCGGCGGATACGCCGGCGGCGGTCGGCGTTTCGGCGATTTTGTTGTTGACGTAGGCGTTCTTCATGGGCGTCTCCTTTCCTGTTTCGAAAGATAAGGAGCCTGCCTGTCGAGGGCAGGCTCCGTGTTTGTGGCCTTATGCGCGTGCATGCACGCGTTCGGCATAGGTCTGCATGATGTCCGTGCCGTTCTTGTTGAAGAAGGTTGTGATGGCGGCAGGCTGGGAGCACTGCTTTTCGCGAAGGTACATCTCGTAGGCCGTGAGCACCTGCATGACGTTCCACTGTCGCTGGGACATTCGTCCCGACAGGTTCTTGTTGTTGAGCATGCGCGCACGCATGCTGGCGATGACCATGTTGGCGGGAAGCGGGTTTTCCACGTCGCATAGGAACTGACGGAAGCACTTCCCGTCGCCGACGGTGTCGATGAGCATGAAGGCTATCGCGTAATGGGGCGCGTACTTGCGCTCCGTGGTCAGGCATCCCTTCTGTCCCATGGTCGCGTATTCGATGAGCTTTTCCTGGTTCTCGCGGATGCAGTCGAGCTTTGCCTGGCGCGACGTCTGGACGTTGCGCTTGATGGCGCCGCGCATGATTTGTGTGATGCTGGCACCGTGGTTGATGGCGTTCAGGATGGGTGCGATGGTGTCGACCGTGCGCTTGTAGGGCATGTCCTCGATGAAGTCGATGTCACGGCGTACGAGGCCGGAGTCCATGCTCGTATACAGTTCAGGGGCGACCTCCTCCCAGACCCATAGCCATTGGCCTTGGCCGGATTCCACGATGGCTTCGAGGCGGTGCTGCCCGTTGGACAGGTTGGCATTGCTGTCGATGCACACCATGTCCGGGTTGCCGGCGACCCATCGGCCGTTCGACATGTCGTCGGCGTATTTCTGATATGCGGCTGCGCGTAGCGCGCGGTTGCACGTGTTATGGTCGAGGATGGCTTTCGCGATTTCGGGCGTGATGTATAACAGTCTCGGTTCAACCTTGACGTGTCGTTGCTTGGCATTTTTTAGTGCTGCGATTCGGCTCATTTCAGTCTTCCTTTCCTGCCCGTCGGTGAGAAAGGATTTTGTTCGACGGGCATCTGTCATATGGCACTGCTTCGTGCCACGGTTGTCGGGTTTATGGGTTGATGTGGCGCATGCGCACGTCGTTCAGCTGTTCCTCGCGGGCTTCGGCGAGGGCCTTGTATCCGTCGCGCTCCCGTTTGGCGATGGCGAGCTGTCGGTTGAGCGTGTCGATGGCGTTTTCGTAGGTGGCGGCAGCGAGGGACTCTATCTCCTCGACCACGGGGATGTGGTACTCGCGGATGTAGTTCTCCCACTTCTTGAACAGGGAACGGTAGCTCTCCTCGTTGATACCGAGCGAGAAGCACAGCGCCTTGTCCACGGCGCTCATCTCGGTCTCCGTCACGGCTCCGAGCTTCTGGCGCAGGCGGCTCTTGTCCACGGTGTGTATCTGACCGCACATGGCGATGGCGTTCCTGCTGCCGGAGCGCACGCGTACGTGCAGTGGCGTGGGTCGCTTCTTCATGGACGTCGACAGGTAGACGACCTCCACGACCCCTGCGGTCTGGTTGGTCGTGTCGTTGCTGACGACCAGTGCGGGACGGTCCGACCAGATTTCACATCCGATGGGCGTGACGTCGTCCGCGCTCGCGACATAGTAGATGTCGCCTCTTAGGATTTTATCGTTCATGGATGGCGTTCTCCTTCTATATGTGAATACACGGGGAGAGGGCGGCCCATGGGCCGCCCGTCCCGTGTCGCGATGTTAGTTGTCGTTGTCCCCGTCGTCGGGTGCGCCCTGCGTGTTCGCGGGCGTCGCCGTTCCGTCGGGTGCGGAGACCTTGTCGCAGGCGTCTGCGATGGCCTCCTGGATGTCGTCGGCGGAAGCTGTTCCGTCATCGACGGTCTGCACGACGACGGTCACGTCATCGTCGGCACTCTGCACGAGCGCGCCCTTCGCCTTCTGCTGCAGGTTCTCCAGAATGGCCTCGTAGTCCGCCTGGATTTTCGGCGTGACCACGGTGTCGTAGGCGACGATGAACTCGGATTTCATGGCGCGGGTGAAGGCCACGTAGTACATGCGCTTCTTCTCCTCGTCCATGTCGTTCTTCGCCTGGTAGATGACCACCGTGTTCTCGAACTCAAGGCCCTTGGCGCTGTGAATGGTCGAGAACAGGAAGTTGGCCGTGTTCACGTTCTGGTTCTGCTTGTTCTGCTGGTTGCGAGCGCTGACCAGCGACTGGCGGATGGCGTTGTGCTTGATTTCGAACTGGAGCATGTTGTTGCGCACGTTCGAGAGGAACGTGTCTTCGGACATGCGACCAGCGAGGAACTCACGCTCCCATACGCTGATGGTGCCACGGTTCTCGTTGACCCAGTCGGAGAGCAGCTTCTTCACGTGGTTCATGGACTTGTTCTTGTCGTAGACAAGGAAGTCCAGGCGCTGGATGATTTCCTGCGAGATGACCACCATGATGGAGCGTGCCGGCACGAACTTGACCTCGCCCCAGTAGCGCTTGATGAACTCCGAGAAGACCGTCGCGTTGTAGACCTTGTCCGGGACGAGGTTGGCCACGGTGGCCGTCGGGTACATCTTCTCGACGATTTCGCGCATGAGGTTCACCTGGAAGCGCGTGTAGGACAGGAAAGCAATCTGCTCGCCTGCGGCCAGCTTCTCGTCGATGTACTTGTACAGGACGGTGGCGAACACGCCGTGAAGCGCGTCGTTGAAGTCGCTGATGCGCGCAAGCTGCTCGTAATGCAGGTGCACCTTGTCCTGGAAGGACTGCTCCGTCACGGGAGCCAGGCTGTTGGCCTGGAGCTGGATATGCGCGTACTGGTTGGCCTCGATGTTGGAGAGCGTCACGTTGGCGAAGTCCAGGATTTCCTGATTGGAGCGGTAGTTGGTCTGGAGCTGGTAGGTGGCGAACACGCCCGAGCCTTCCAGCACGTTCAGTGCCTTCGGGTTGGACGCACGGAACTCGTACAGCGTCTGCGAGCAGTCACCGACCATGAACAGTGACTCCTTGTGCTTGTCGACGTACTTCAGCGTGTAGACGAACTCGAAGATGGAGTTGTCCTGCACCTCGTCGATGATGAGGTACCGGCTCTGCACCTCCGGCGGCTCGACCAGGTTCTCGATTTGCTGGTAGCAGATGATGATTTCCAGTTCCAGCGAAGTCTGGCCGATGGTGTCCAGCACGTTCATGACCTTGTCGTAGTTGCGCTCGATGAAGTTGTTCATGCGCGTGAAGCTGTCGCGGTTGTTCTTCTGAACGCCCTGCAGCTTGTTACGGAAGTCGTACGCGAAGTCGTCGCCCGGGAAGTAGATGTCCAGCGAGTTGATGATGGTGTCGATGCTGGACAGCTCATGACCCTTGAAGTTCGCCGTATAAATCGTGTGAATCATGCTGGCGATGGTCATGGAGTGGACGTACGGATTCTTGTCCGTGATATGGTCGGCGGCCGCGTTGGTGAAGCTGAGCACGGTGATGTCCTGTGGAGGCACGCCGCAGTTCACCATGTGCTGGATTCGCGCGAGCACGACCGTGGACTTGCCCGTTCCGGCTCCCGCCTGCACTAGCACGAGCGGCTCGGTGGTCGCGATGGCGTTGCGCTGCTCCCTGGAGAAGTACGGGTCGAGCTGTACGGGCGTTGCCGGTGTCGGCAGGCACGTCAGCTGCGACTTGTTCTGGTTGAGGTTGTTCAGCGTGTCGGACAGCAGCAGGTTGAGGTTCTGCTTGCACAGGACGGTCGCGTCGTCCGCCGAGAAGCATGCCGCGAGGCTGGCGTAGATGTGGCGGTACAGGTCCAACGGCACGTTGTAGTCCTCGATGCGGTGGAGCACGCGGCTCACCTCGTTGAGGATGCTGTTGTGTGCGCCGGAGTTGTTCGCGAGAGCCTTGGCCGCCTGCTTGAAGTAGGCGTCCAGAAGCTCGTGGATGGTCGTCTGCCACTGCTCGCTGCGACGGCAGATTCCGTCGTACAGGCTGTAGTCCTGGACGAAGTCCTGAAGCGCCTTGTTGTCCACGGTCCAGCCGTTGGTCGTGATGCGGTTCGCGGTGTCGTTCAGCATGCGCATCGGGTTGCACGTGAACTCGAAGGCGAACGCGTTGTGGGGCTGATACATGTGGCCGTCAGCTTCGCGGGCGGCGGACTCGCCGTTGTATGCCTGCTTGCACTTCGGGTCTGCCGGGTCGGCGATTGCCCAGAAGAAAAGCTGGTAGCAGGCCGTGAGGTTCTTCTTGGAAGGTCCGTTCTTGTACTGCGGGACGATTTCCTCCAGCACGAGGCTGTGGACGTCCATGGAGCAGTACATCTTGGCCGTGCGACCGCCGGGAAGGGATTTTTCGGCAAAGCAGACGATGTCCTGCAGGTCGGGGCGCTCGATTTCGGTCATGACGTTCCATGCCTCCGGCGTCAGTGTGTAGAACGGAACGAACGTGACGTCGGCCTGTCCGTTGGAGTAGTGGTGCTTGTACATGTTGATGTGCTCGTTGCTGGTGTTCTGCGCCTTGTCGATGTGTATCGGGTTGCGGGCTTCGTTCAGCAAGCCTATCTTCTTGCCGGTGCCGGTGAGCTTGGCGTCGAAGAACTTCGGTGAGTAGACCTTGACGGGCACGTTCTTGGTCAAGTCGTTGAGAATGACTGGCATATCAGTGTCTCCTTTCGTGATATATCGTTTCGGCCTCGCGGTCGGCGGGCGCAAGGCCCGCCTTCCGTTGTGAGGTCATGTCAGATGGCGTTGTTCTCGATGTAGTCCTGCACGGCTCTGCCTGCGGGACGCGCTCCGAACTTCGGAACGTAGGTCGCCTCCACGATGCTTTCCAGCTCGGCATCGTCAAGTTCGTCCGGCATCTGGATGCCGCGGTGCTCGTGCTTGATGCGTGCCATCTCGCGGGCGTAGATGTCGGCGACGATGTCCTTGTAGATGTCGCGGCTCAGCTCGTGGAACGTGAGGATTTTCGTGAAGCGGTTCAGCAGCTCGGTGTCGAACCATCCCGACAGGCTGTCCACCGTCTGGCGGGCGCTGTCCTTGCCGGAAGCGCTTGACACGAAGCCGAGAGAACGGCTTGCGCCTGTGCTGTGGGACGCGTTGGTGGTCGCGATGATGATGGCCTTCGAGAAATCCACGGTGCGACCCTTGGAAGTCTTGATGGTGCCCTCGTCGAAGGCGTTCATGAAGAGCCTCTGCACGCTTCGGTCGGCCTTCTCGAACTCATCGAGCAGGATGACCTGGTACGGGTTGGATTCCAGCACGTCGAACGGAAGCTCCGCGTGGGAGTCAGAGCCGACGTAGCCGGCCGGTGCGCCGATGATACGGTTGATGGATGCGGGTGAGTGGTACTCTGCCATGTTCAGCGTGATTGGCGCCACGCCCGTCATCTCCTCGGCGATGATTTTCGTGACCTCAGTCTTACCCACGCCGGACGCTCCTGCGAACAGGAAGGTCAACGGGCGCTTGCGGGGGAACAGGTTGGAGTCTGCACGGCGCAGCTTGTCGATGACGTCTTCCAGGATGTCGTCCTGACCCTTGATGCGGGACAGGTGCTCGCGAAGCGCGTCGACGTCCAAGCTCTCGTGGGTCGCGTTGCCCGTCATGAGGTGCATGGCCGTGGAGCGTATCTGCTTCTCCGTGATGGGCACCAGCGGGCTTGCCTTCAGGGCACTGAGCAGTGCCGGGTCGTTGGCGAGCGCGATTTCCTTGGCCTTGCGCGCCACGATGGCGTCACCGCAGGCACGGTCGAAGAGCGTCAGCGCCGTGTCGGGCCTGTGGTTGCCCGCAGCGGCGTACTGGTCGGCGATGGACACCACCAGAGGCAGGATGTCGTTGGCGACGGTGACCTTGTTGCCGTAGTGCGACAGGAAGCCGGGCATGGCGCAGCGAAGTACCTCGACGGTCTGCTCCTGCGTAAGCTCGTCGACGATGAGTCGGGAAAACCTGCGGTTCAGCGCGGGGTCGTCCATGAGCTGCGAGGACTCCTGCAGGGTCGTCGCGCCGATGACCTTGATGTCGCCCCTTGCGAGAGCGGGCTTGAGGATTTGCGCGATTTTGCCGTATACCTGCGAGTCACCGACCAGCTGGTGGATTTCGTCGATGAACAGGATGACCCTGTTCTTTGGGTCGCACGCGAAGTCGATGACCGACTGGAGCTTCTCCTCCACCTGTCCGACGAAGCTGGAGCCTGCGACGATGTTGGAGAGCGGAAGCTCCCACACCTGACAGCCCTGGAGCTTGTCCGGTACGGACGGGTCCTTGGTGGCGAGGCGATAGGCGATATCCTCGACGATTTTCGTCTTACCGACGCCGGCCTGTCCGACCAGCAGCGCGTTCGGCTTGTTCTTGCCGATGAGCACGGCCATGGTCTGGCGCACCAGCTGCTCACGGAACATGGCGTTGCCTGCGGCCGCAAAGCGGGTGTTGTAGTCGACGAGGAACTCCGTCGCGTCAATGTCGGGTTTCTGCGGCGGCTGTATCGAAAATCCGGTAGGCGGCAAGCCGGCATTGCCGTTGCCGTTGTTTCCGGTGAAGTTGTTCATTCCCATGTGGATTCTCCTTTCTTGTGGTTCGTCGGGACACGGACGTGCTTCGGATTTTTTGCGTGTAAACGCGCGTTTGCGCGTCTGTCATCCCGTTGAAAAGAATAGCTTCGGAAAGCCCCTCGCCCCTCGTCTTGCGGACGAGGGGCTTGCCTTTTGGCGAGAGGACTTCCCAAAGCGTTAGAACAGCAGTCTTGCCCTGCAGTTCGGGTCGATGTGGGCCATGCTCTTGACGAACTGCTCAGCCCAGTACGTGAGACCGCTCCAATCCACGTGTGATACGGGGATGTAGAACAGGTTCTTCGGGTGCTTCACGTACTTGTTTGGTGCGGTCCACTCGAAGTCGGTCATGATGATGGACAGTTCGCGCCTACGTTTCGCAGATGCGTTGATGTAGTGCCAAATCTGCTCGTAGTCGGTTCCGCCGTCCACCTTCGGGATTTTCTGGAACGCCGCGTAGACCTCCTTTAGGGAGCGGTCCTTGGTGCGCAGATGGGAGCACTGGCTGAGGCAGTGGCTGAAGCTGTTGAAGTACAGGTTCACGTTCATCTTGCGGGCCATGATGATGAGCGCCTTGATGGCGTCCTGATAGTTTCGCTCGGAGATGGAACCGGAGGTGTCCAGGTAGATGTGGATGTCCGGCTTGTACTTCGTGGAGACCAGTTTGCCCATGAGGTTGAAGTTGTCGGGGTCACGGCGGTTCGGGCGCGCGAAGGACATCTTCATGGACTTGTAGCTGTTCTCCGACTTGGCCACGGTGGCCATCTTCTTTACCACGCGCTTGATGATGCGGACCAGGTCGGTCTGGGTCGGCGCGGTCTTGCGGAACTTCGTGCGGGCGGCACGTCCGACTCCGCCTCCGCCCTGCTGCATGGCTGCGGACACTGCGCCAGAGGAAATCTTCTTCATGGCGCGGACGGTTCCCGTCAGCTTGTTCAGCTTGTTGGCAGACACGACCTTGATGTTCATCTGCTGAGACTGGTTGATTATCTGCCATTCGTCAGCGACCTGCTTGGCCGTGGCACGGCTGTGTCGCTCGATGTTCACGAAGACGATTGCCTTCGGGCAGTACAGTTCTCCCAGTTGGAACGGCAGGACGCCATACAGGGCAGGGGAAGTCTGCTTCGCGTACTTCATCAGGAGCGCGACGAGTGCGCGCGCGAAGCTGCACGGGTCGTTGTTCTCCCCGTCGTCGTTACGGAGTATGAGGGACTCGGTCAGACCGTTGAGGTTCAGCGCCTGGAAGTCCGCGAACAGCTTGTTGGTGTTCTGCGGGAACGCAGCACCCAGCGTCTGAAGCTCGGTTGTGAGCCATGCCTTGAAGTTGTCGAACTCCTGGGCGTTGGCGAAGTAGAAGCCGAGCATCTGCGGACGTGCGTAAAAGTCCAGGGACGCGAACATCTTGTCGTACGTGCAGATGCCCGCGAGGAACTCACGGCATGCCGGGATGACGTCGGTGGCCGGCGTGTAGACGACCTGCGCGGTCGGAGCGGGAAGCTGCTCCTTGACGCCCGACTGGATGGCGAACAGGTCCTGGACGGACAGGTCGTTGGCCTTGTCGAAGTACACGAGCGTCTTGTGGAACAGCTCCTTGGCGACGGCCTCGGCCGACGCGTCCAGTGCCGCGCCCAGACAGTTCAGTACGTACTGTGACAGGTCGTCCTCGTCCAGCGCGGTGCCGTTCGCCGTGAACTGCACGGGCGCGTTAGGAGACAACGGGTTCATCAGTGGACGCACGACGGTCTGCTTGAGGTATTCGACCGGGTCGAACTGCCCCGTGATGACAGCGTCATATACGGGGGACAGCTCGACTGGCTTTTGGTTGGTGACTTGCATGCTGTCATCTCCTTTCGTTTTAGGACTCCAGGATGACGCTCAGCTTCTGCGCAATCGGGGAGTTGGTGGACAGGAAGGACTGGACGTTCTGTGCATCCAGCTTATCGGCGCTGTATAGCTTCATCAGCGTCTTCATGTCGCCAGACGTGAACGTCGTGATGTTGCCGGCGAGGGCGTTGATGTACGGCGTGTTGTCAGCAGCCTCGTACAGAGCGTACAGAAGACAGCCGGAACGGTCGTTGTCGGACATGTCCTCGATGAGTTCGTTCAGGGCGGTGATGTCGCCGCATGCCTTCATCGTGTCGTAGACAGCAGGCTTGCCGACCTGGAGCGTTGCTCCCTGGTTGTTGGTGTTCATGATGTTGCGGGCAATCTCCTCCATGAGGAACGCGGAGAACATGGTCTGCCCGATGTGACCCTCGATGGCCTCCTGGAGCATGGACACCTCTGCGCCGTCCACGGTGTGCGTGTCGGTGAGCATCTGGATAAGCTCCTGATTGTCGAAGGCGTTGAGCCAGTTGCTGACCGCCGAGATGGTACGCGGCGTCGTAATCTGGAGCATGCTCTCACCGTCGTCGATGACGTCCTCGATGAACAGGTCGCTCTCGCCATCGTCATCGTCGTCCTTCTTGGCCGCGGTGATGTCGCCCATGGTCTTGCAGAAGATGCACTCCGGGTGAGCGTTCAGTACGTTGCGCACGAACGGGTTCAGCTCGGGGTTGACGTTGATGAACGTCTCCACGTCCGGCTCTGTGCGGTACAGCACGAAACGAGAGATGGACGCCTCGTCGAGAGATGTCACGTTACCCTTGTCGTTTCCGGCGATGACCACGCGAAGGTTCGACGGCAGGTCGACGGAACCGATGGAGCGAAGCGTCGGGATGGAAAGTGCCTCAGACGTCACGTCAGGCGTCGTACGGTTCAGCTCGTCCATGAACAGGATGGGCGTCTCGTGCGGGTGCTCGGTGGCGTACTGGATGGCGTCGTGGATGACGGCGTGCGGGTAGAACACCTGCTTGTAGGACACGATGTTGCCGTCGTTGTCCTGCACGGGAACAAGACGGGCACCGGTAAGGTCGGCCTTGTCCGCGAGCTGGTTGCATGCGAGCACGAAGCACTTGGTGTGCATCAAGTCCGCGAGTGCGCAAAGCCACGAGGACTTACCGATACCAGGCTCGCCGAGTAGCATCGGGATGAGGTTCTTTTCAAGGTCCTTGCGGACGCAGGTCATGAGTACGTTATCAAATTTCATGGTTGCAGTCTCCTTTTCTGAATTACGTGTGAGTGGGTTGCGTCCGTGCCCTTCGAATGTCTGTAGGATTTTTCATCGCATGGGCACGCGTACGTTTTGGCAGTCAGGCTGCCGTGCCATGGCGTATTCGATATCTCGGTCCATGGCGTCGCTGTAGAGAGCAAGTCGACCGTATTCGAGCATTTCCTGCTCCATGTACTCCTGCTCCAACAGTGACATCTCCTGTTCGGTCATGGTCGCTTCATCGTACAGCATGATTGTGGTTCCCTCCTTTCTGTGTTGTTTATGCCAGGATGGCCTGGCTATGTACCCTCTCGGGGCGCGACCGCCTCCTGGGCGCGCCCTCATGGGCAAATCTATTGATAAATCAGCAGATTTATGCTATACTGATGAAAGTACATCATGAAGGAAAGGGGGCCTTTCTCCTATGCTTGGAAGAGACCATCTCATCGCGAACGCCGCGACTGCGGCGATTCTCTTCACCGGAGCGGCGACGCTGGCGGCTCAGCCTGCCGCATCGCCTGTCGGGGCGCTTGCGCCCGCTGCCTCCGCCGTCCTTTCGGCGTTTACGGAATACCATAGCATGCCGGGTTCCGCCGTCGTGGGCCTTGGCCTGGTGTTCTTCCTGGTGGGAACGCTTCTGCCAGATATTGACTCCGAGCATTCCCTGCTGGGGCGATGCATCCATCTGCCGATAGAGCACCGTACATGGACCCACGCCATCTGGTTTCCGCTCGTCCTGGCCGTGGCCGGGTTCGCGTTCCCACCGCTGTGGTGGGCGGCGCTCGGCTATGTCCTGCACCTGTTTTGGGATTCCCTGAGCAGGGGCGGCGTCTGTTGGTTCTATCCGTTCTCCCGTTACATCAAGTACGGGGGCGGGGCGAAGGTAAAGCGAAACCATAAGCTGAAGGTCTATGCTGTGGGTGAGGCGTCGGAGTACATTCTGACCGGGGTTCTGGTCGTCGTCGCGATAATCTGCGTCTATCTGTACTTCGGCGGTCCCGTGCCGTGGGCCTGAGAAGGGAAGCGATTGCCCTCCGTCGAGAGACGGAGGGCTTTTTCTATGCGTTCAGGTCATCGTCTAGGACGGAGAGCAGGTCTGAATGTATCAGCATGGCTCGCATGAAGTCGGCGAAGGCGTTCTGGTCGGACAGCAGCATGATGGCCACGTCCTGCGGGTTGCGCCAAACGTCTTCTTCGGAGGCGCCATGCGTGAGCACACGTCCCTCGTCATCACGGCGCATGATGTCTTTCTCGGTGGCTTCTACGACGAGGCGAGACAGACGGGTCACGGAGTGGATGTAATCAGCCACGATGGATGCTTCCGTCTCGGCGTGGTGCGGGTCGTAGTCGTTGTAAAACACACGCGCGCCGCGCACGTTGTCGGGCAGGTCGAGGGCGCTCATGTCGTTGCTCTCGAAGAGCTGGTGCTCGAACTCGTCGAACTGCTCGGTCTCGCTGGCGTCGCGCGCGTCGAACTGCTCCTGCGTGCCGCCGCCCTTGCGCATAGCGAAGCGCTCACTCCGCTTCTCGCGGTCGGCGGCCACGTAGAGCACGACGAACGTCTCCTGGGGCATGGCCTCGGCGAGGAGCTTGGCACCGATGGGGTCGATGACGTAGAAGTCCTTTCCCGACAGGTCGGACGGGGTGGTGTAGTAACGGGCACCGTCGATGACGGTCTCCGTCAGACGGTGCTCCTCGGCGTCGGCCTCGGACTCCGTGACGAAGATGTAGTCAGGCTCGCCCTCGAAGCGGGGCGCACGGGTGGTTCTGGAGCGGACCTTCTGCAGACCCTTCTCTGTGAGAAGGTCTGCGAGATGGGTCTTGCCGGAACCGGTTCGTCCGATGATGAGGTACATCATGGCCGGTTACCCCCTTTCCTTTCCCTCGCGGTCGAAGCGGATGTTCATTCCGTCGGGGAACTTGATGTCTACGTGGATGGTGACGTGCGGCGACAGGTTCATGAGAAGGTTGCTGAGGTCAAGGAAGGCCTGGCGGTCCTTCTCGGCGTCGTGGGTTGTCACGGGTTTCTGGTTTTCGTTCGGCATGGTGTTGTTCTCCTTTCTTGCGGTTCCGGCGCATGCCTTTGGCTTGGCCGGCGCTTTCTCTTTCTTGGCCTGCGGCGCGATGGCGCGCAGATGCTGCATGACGGCGTATTTCGAGCGCGGGGTCTCGAACCAATCATAGATATAATCCTCCGGTTCGCCGTCGTTCTCGAAGCGCTCCCTGCATTCTAGGAGCAGTTCGTCCTCGGTGGAAGTCCAGGTGTCGCCCTCGTAGGTCACGCCCAGCTCCTTCGCCCTCGCGATGATGTCCGCGCGAGATGCGGTGATGCCGAAGTGGTTGCGTGCGAGGGACTTCCACCGCGGGTATTCTGGCCCGAAGGCGGGATACAGCTCGCGCACGCATCGGTCGAGTTCCTCGGATGCGAAGTCGGTCGTCTCCGGTACCGAGGTCTCGTCCTCTGCCGGCTGTTGCGGCAGAGCCGCGTGCTGGTCGATGACGTGCTGCGGGAACATGCGGAGCATGTAGTTGGCGATGGTCTTCATGGTATGGGCGTAGGGCAGGGCGTCCTTGATACTCTGAAGGGTCCAACCCTCCGGGTTGTCGCGAACGACCTGCTCGATGATGGCCTGGTCTTCCATGGTGAACACGTTGTTTCCGATGAACGGCTTATTCGCGGAGCGACCCGATACGTTCGGTTTGGGCTGCATGCCCTTCTTCACGCGTTCGGCGTTGCGGTTTCTTGCTTTTCCCATGGGTTCCTCCTTTCTGCGTCAGCGTTGTTTCTCTTGGAGCAATGCGAGACGCTTGAGTGCGGCCGTGTCCAGCACAGTCTCGTTTCCGTCCTCGGATGCGAGCGGTATGTGAGTGATGGACGCGCCGTTGGCGAGGGCTTCATGACGCAGGTACACGCCTGTCGGCACGTAGCGGATGTCGCCTTCCTCGACCAGCTTCTGGCCGTACTCGGAAGATGACGCCACGTAGTAGACGTCCTTCAGACCGAGTTCGTCGATGGCGTTACGCAGGTCGTCGTAGATGGCCTCGCAGTCCGGGCATCCGTAGCGGTACAGGATGACGATGGCGCCGTTGCGCTCCTTGGGCAGGGTCTGGCTGACCGGCGTCTCGTTGTTGATGCGGATGATTTCCGCCACGTTTTCGGACTTCCAGTCATCCATGGTCATGCCACGCTTCTCGCCCGCGTCGTAGAGGTACGCCAGGCAGGCTGTGCCCGCGAGGCAGATGCCGAGGATGACGTAGCAGGCGGTCTTGATGCGCTTCTCGTGCTTCGGCTTCCTCTTTGCGAAGCGGATGCCGACGAGCAGCGCGACGCAGAGGATGCTTATCGCAATGACGGCGATGCCGGTCGCGAAGGCACTTGGAATGAAATCAGTCATGGTCTTCGGTTTCTCCTTTCTTGATGAGCAGGATGGTCTGCTTCATGTCGACCGCGTCTGCGTCGAGGCCGTGCCTCGTGCTTACGTGTGGCTTGACATAGCTGACCTTCCCGCTTTTGTATCGGCGCACATGGCCGCGTACCGTCCAGGCGGGCACGGTGTATTTGATGCTGCCGACCGGTGCGGATACGGCGTGCACCGAGGTGATTTTGACCGAGCCGCCATAGGTGCGCACGGTCTTTGCGGGTGTGTAGTCACGGTCACCGAGGATGATGGCCGTGTCGTCGTCCGTGCGTCCCTGCGGTGGTTCCTGCGCGGGCGACGGGTCGGTGTGCATGATGCCGTTGATGGCTATCATGGCGGAGAGGAAACCTATCACCAGATGCGATTGCACGTTCATGTGGTTTGCCTCGTTGACCTCCGCCTCGTATCTTGCGTCGTGCTCGCCCATTTTCTTGGTGATTGCCTTCCAGATGGCATCGTCGGCGGCATTCCACCCGCAATGGCGGATGCCGTTGACGCTCTCGTATATCTGGTGACGAAGTCTGACGTCTTCCATCAGCAGAGAGAAAGACTTCTCGGGAGACAAATCTTGTGCGAAGTTCACGGTGACGTGGATGTCCGCCCGGTACACAAGCCCGGCCGAGTCCTTCACGAAGGGTACGAGCCTCAGTTCCAACATGCGGCGCTCCGCGTCCAGGCGTTTGAACTGGAAGTAGGTTCCCCCGTCGTTGATGTCTCGGAGCACGCCTTCCGGCAAGCAGGGCAGGCACGCCAGCCAGCCGTTGGTTCTGGCGTAGGTGTCTACTTTCTCCTGTTGTGCGGTCGACAGGTCGAAGCACCAGTCGCCGTTCTCGTTGGGCGCGATGGCGTCGCGAACGTCGATGGTATCCATGCTCGTCAGGGTCTCCAGGCTCGGCATGCCGTTTCCGGCCAGCGCCTTGTTGTATTGCTCAAGCAGCGCGGTCTGGTATCTGGCGGACAGTTCCTTGCGGATGGCCATATCTACCACGTTGCGCGGCTCTGGCAGGTTCTGGAGCTGGTCTTGCAGTTCGCGGTTGACGGAAGGTGCCTTGTACAGGCTCTTCGGTGTATAGAGGGGGCGGTTTTTGCCCGCGTGTTTCTTTTGCCGTTTACTCATCGTGCAAGTCCCTCCCCGTCCTCTTTTTGTATTCGATGGCAGCTGGGTCATCTTTCGGCGTGTCACGCGCTACGATGGTGGTCGCCTGGTACAAAAGCCACGGCATGTGCTTGTTTATCTGCTCATGCTTCTCGCGATAGGGAAGCTGTTGCTTCGTGGCTTCGTAGATGAGCAGGATGCGCTCCTCGACGGTGTATAGGTGTTTGTTGCGCTTGATGCGCGACAGCTCCATGATGATGCGGAGCTTGTAGTATTTCCAGCCCACGAAGCCGTGCTCGTAGCGGGACATGTCGTTGTCGAAGTCCGACGGCTGTTTGTTGTAGACGTTGGCGTCTTTGAGCAGAAGCTCAAGGATGTAGTCGGAGTCCGGGATGTCGGCGATATTCTGCGTCAGCTGGGATGCCTCCACGCTCAGTTCGTCCGTGTCGGATTCCGCCTGCTTCATGGCCAGTTCCGCATAGAGCGCCTCGAAGGGCTTCTGGTTGTCCGTGTTCTTGCCGACAGGCTGTGACAGGACGTTTCCCGTGAACGTGACCCAATGGTTCAGCAGTATCTCGTAGTGCTTGCCGGGACCCTTGAGGGCGACCTTCTTTGCCGCTACAGGGAACTGGTCGAAGTTGGATGGCTTGGGAAAGACGAGATGGATTCCCTTGCCTGACAGGGAGCGCTCCCCGTACAGGTAGGGTAGCTGCATGAAGCGTCGAAGTTGGGACGGCGGGCATGTTGGTTCGATGTCCAGGACGACCAGGTCGTCCTCCATGACGTCGAGGTTGTATGCGAAGTTGCTCAGAAGTCCGGCGTTCGGGAAGGTCGCGTGGAAGCGGTCAATCATCTCGTCGAGTGGTAGCATGTCGCCCGGCATCTCCGTGTGACATCCCTTGATTTCGCCGTGACGGTTCAGCAGGCAATACATGCTGATGGGACGCTTGTCCTTGTCCGAGATGGTCCATTTCGGACGGTCGGCGATGGAGCGCACCGCCGGGTTGGACAGAAACGCGTCATGATGGGTTCTTTGCATCTGTGCCATGTTCTCCATGGACGGTCACCTCCTGTTCTTGTGTGGTTTGGGGAAGGGTGTCCCCGTATAGGATAAGGTACCGGATACGGGACAGGTCGTCCTCGGGTATCGCGGCATAGACCCACCCGTGTCCGTAGCGGTGGGGTCTCCCCGCCGCGTCACGGACGGCATCGTCTATGTACAGGTGGATGGATTTCAGGTAGTCGGAGACGGCGGGATAGGCGTCGGATGCGAGCGTGCCGTCGAGGAGCGCCTGTCGGATGGCCGTTTCCTGCCGGGCCGTTCCGGCGTGCAGGTCATTGTTGTTGTACAGGTCGTAGAGTTCGCACAGTTCCCGTAGCAGCGGGTCTGTACCCGTCGCTCGGGATTCCAACAGTACGCTCATGGCATCGCCCTGGAAGCCCTTGATGCGGGCGTTTATCGAGAGTACCGGCTTTGTGGGGTCGGCCTCGTCAAGGCGCATCGTCACGACGGCTTGCATGGATTTTCGCCGCCATGGCAGGCGGATGCGTGCGAAGACGAATGACCGGGAGATGACGGTGCTCATACTTGCTCGCCTCCCCGTCTCAGTCCGAGCGCGTCGGCCGCCTGTCTCAGCTGTTCCAGGGAGCATCGCTCCAGGACGCTGTGGGGCAGGGTGGTAATCCGCCGAACAAGGTCATCATGCTCGACATGCCTCTCGGCGTCGGCGCGGGAACAGAAGAGCAGTTCGCGCTCGCCTGTATCGACCTGCTGGATAAGGTAGTCCGTCTCGCCGGAGACGGGGACCATGAAGCGTGAACCGTAGGTGTCGTCGAGGGTGGCGTAGATGCGCCCGATTTTCTTGACAACTTCCTGCCGAATGCTCGGTTTCATGTTATATCCCTTGTGCATGACGAGAATGAAGACGGTATCGCCAGGCTTCAGGCTTTTTGGTGTCATCGCGGTTTCTCCTTTCGTAAAAGAAAAGCCGCACAGAGGATGGGTCTGTGCGGCTCGCTGTTCGCGTTCGCCCCTTCCACGGGGCGTTCAGGTCTGGGTCTGCGTCTTAGTAACCGCGGTTCTGTCCGCCCTGGTCGGCCGGGTTGTAGCGGATACCCTGCTGCCCGCTGCCGTAAGGATGGACAGGGGCGGCACCCGTGTTCGGCGTCATGGCAGGCGCTGCGGATGCGGCTGCTGCCGCGGCCATAGCGTTGTCCATGGCATTGCCGTCAGGCGTTCCGGCGTAGCCGCCGTTCGCACCCGTCATAGGCGCACCCTGGTTGGCTGCGGTCGGGCCGGCCATGAACGGGTTCTCCTCATGCTCCGCATAGGCAGGCATGGAGTCGTCCGTTCCGGCCTCCGGCGTAGGAAGCGTGCCAGGCGTCAGCGGATTGAACGTGATGCCGAAGGCACCGAGACCTGCGCCCGCACGGGCGTTGTCGAAGTAGCGGATAGGCTCGTTCACGATGATGCCGTCCAGGCTGATGCCGTTGTTCGGCTTGCCCTTGAAGACGCGCATCACGAGCGTGACGTCCAGGCCGTTGGCAAGCTCGCCCTCCGGCTGAATCTGGTCGACCACGTTCGGGTTGTCAGGACGGCGAACGGCCACGTAAGGCAGCCCGCGCGTACCCTTGTTGTTACCCGTGAAGGAATAGCCGCCCTGGCCGCGCTGAGACGAACTCGTGTACAGCGACTCGATGGCGTACTGCTCCTCGGGAGAAGGCTGCTGCGGGTTTTTCACAAGGACGTTGGCCTGGTTGATGGTCATCGTGGTGTAGGGCTTCTCGATAGGCAGCCAGCCCTTGCTCTGGCGACGGCGCATGTCCTGCTGGAGTTCCTCACCCTCGATGCGGGAAGCGATGCGGGAGAACCCGACCTTTCCCTGGACCATGAACGTCGTGCCCGGCGTCAGCTGGTTGATGTTAACGGTACGATTACTCATTTGAAATACCTCCTGTGTCTTAGTCTTAGTCTGAGTCTGCGTCTTAGTATCGCCGCACCCGCTGCATGCTCCCATCCAGTCTGCTGGGTGTGGCCGTAACAGCCCCGACGCGCGGGGCGGTGTACGCTTAGGATAGTGATTGTGTGCCTCCGTTCCTTTCGTATATGAGAGGAAAGGTCTTGCAATCTGCGCCGTTTCGGCGTATAATGATTATAGCATGTTTCATCTCATAAATCAATGGATTTCTGAGAAATACGATAGAAAGGAGGCTGAACGCCAATGGGTGCATCTGCGAAAAGGCCTGGTGGAAAGTCCGTCGCCCTCGTATGTGTCAGTCTGGTTGCAGGGCTGCTGCTGGTAGGCGTTGTCGGCCTTACCGCCTCGCATGCTTACGGAACCATGGTCGACAGGGCGTCGACGTCCATCGTGGGTCTGCAGGACAAGCTCTGTTCCGATTACGAGACGGCTTCCAGTCGTTACATCGAGAACCTGGTGCTTTCCCATCAGAAGGCAGACGCTGCGGTCGGCGTGGTGGTGTCGGAAGGCTCCGCCGACGACCCGACGTTCCAAACTTCTCTCGAAGCCGCGGGACTTGACCCGTCTCGCATCGTCATGGACAGCGATGGGGTCTATGTTTACCTGATTGCTCCGGGAGATACGCTCACGAGCTTGTCAGCGGCTTTTGGCTACTCGGTCGACGAGCTTGCGAACTACAATGAGATTCGCGACGTGAACCTCATTTACGCGAACTCATCCCTACGCGTTCCCACGGAATAGCGCGAGCGGCTTCTCCGTGAACGCACATAGGGCGGGAGCCTTGCCATAACGGCAAGGCTCCTTTTTTGTACGCTGATGATGGTCACATGCGCGCGGAGGAATCGTCCCACAGGACGATGTCGCGGTATTGGGAGAGGCGACTGCGGCACAGGTCGATGACCTGTTGGTTCTCCGAGCCACAGTAGGGCAGGGAGATGTTGCGCAGGGACTCCACGAAGGGTCCTGCCACCAGTACGTCCGCCAGGTTCAGTATCTCCTCGGTGTCCTCGGTATGGTGGGACGACGCGGGGTCGAGAAGTTCGTGGATGTCGCATCCTGAGTAAATCCAGACGTCGCGGTCGGAGAAGCGGCTGTAGACCTGCTGGAGCAGGTCCAGCACGTAGGGTTGGTTCTCCGGCTCGAACGGTTCCCCGCCGAGGACGGTGATGCCGTCGTATTGAGGATTGCCCAGTTCATCGAGTATCTCCGTGCGCAGGTCCTCCGTGTACGGGGTGCCGAAGCAGAAATTCCAGGTTTGTGGCTGGAAGCACCCCTTGCAGTGGATGCGGCAGCCCGAGACGAATACGGACAGGCGAATGCCCGGCCCGTTCGCCACGTCGTCGCGTATGATTTGGCCGATGTGCATCGGCTCTTTTCGTTCCTTCATAGTCGTGAGTTTCCTTTCTTATGCGAAAAGGGGCGGACGCTTGTGCGTTCCGCCCCTTCGTCATGTCGTATGCGTGTGCGAAAAGGGGCGGACGCTTGTGCGTTCCGCCCCTTCGTCATGTCGTATGCGTGTGCGTGTTCGTTCGGGTTAGGACGGACGGTTGCCTGCCGCATCGTCGGCATCGAACTCGGGGATGGACACGTGGAGCACGCGGTCGCGAATCTCCTCGGTACGGCCCTGGTTCCAGAACTGGGTGCCGATGTATCCGCAGGTACGGCGTGCCACGTTGAGGAAGCGCTGGTCACGGTTGCCGCAGTTCGGGCACTCCCAGACGAGCTTTCCGTTCTCGTCCTCGGTGATGCGGACCTCGCCGTCATAGCCGCATTTCTGGCAGTGGTCGGACTTGATGTTGATTTCCGCGTAGAGGATGCTGTCGTAGATGCAGCGGATAATCTTCAGCACGGCCGGGATGTTGTTCTGCATGTTCGGCGCCTCCACGTAGGAGACCGCGCCGCCGGGACTGAGTTTCTGGAACTCACCCTCCAGACGCAGCTTCTCGAAGGCGTCGATGTTCTCGCGGACGTTCACGTGGTAGCTGTTGGTGATGTAGCCGTGGTCGGTGACGTCCTTGACGATGCCGAAGCGCTCCTGCAGTTTGCGTGCGAAGGTGTACGTGGTGGATTCGATGGGCGTGCCGTATAGCGAGTAGTCGATGTTCTCGGCCGCCTTCCACTCGTTGCACTTGTCGTTCATGTGCTGCATGACCCTCATGGCGAAGGCCTTGCCCGCATCCTCGGTGTGAGATTGGCCGGTCATGAAGCGGGTCATCTCGTAGAGGCCGGCATAGCCCAGGCTGATGGTGGAGTAGCCGTCGTACAGCAGCGGGTCGATGACCTCTCCGGGCTTCAGGCGGGCGATGGCTCCGTGCTGGTACAGGATGGGTGCGATGTCGGACACGGTGCCCAGCAGACGCTCATGGCGGATGCGCAGTGCCTTGTGGCACAGCTCCAGGCGCTCGTCGAAGATGCGCCAGAACTCCTTCTCATCGCGATGAGAGGAGAGCGCCACGTCTGGCAGGTTGATGGTCACGACGCCCTGGTTGAAGCGGCCGTAGTAGCGGTGTTTCCCAGGCTCGTAGTTCCCGGCCTTGGCGATGTTCCCACGCTCATCCGGCACGCGCCACGGCGTGAGGAAGCTGCGGCAGCCCATGCACGGGTAGACGTCGCCCTTCTTCAGCTCGCGCATGACCTTGGCTGAAATGTAGTCGGGCACCATGCGTTTGGCGGTGCAGCGGGCGGCAAGCTCGGTGAGGTAGTAGTAAGGGCTGTCCTCGTGGATGTTGTCCTCATCCAGCACGTAGAGCAGCTTCGGGAAGGCCGGCGTGATGTAAGTACCCTCGCGGTTCTTGACGCCCTGGATGCGCTGGTTCAGCACCTCCTCGATGAGGAGCGCCAGGTCGTCGCGGACGCGTCCCTCCGGCACCTCGTCCAGGTACATGCACATGCTGACGAACGGGGTCTGTCCGTTGGTGGTCATGAGCGTGATGAGCTGGTACTGGATGGTCTGCACGGCGGAGCGTATCTCGTAGGCCAGCTGGTCCTCGACGATGGCGTCAATCTGCTCGTCGGTGAGGCATGTCCCGCTTTCGGCGCACTCGTCCATGAAGCGACGGCGCAGCTTCTGGCGGCTGATGTCCACGAACGGTGCGAGATGGGACAGGGTGAAGGTCTGACCGCCGTACTGGTTGGATGCCACCTGCGCCACAATCTGCGTGGCGATGTTGGCGGCCGATGCCAGGCTCTTCGGAGGCTCGATGAGCGTGTCGGTGATGACGGTGCCGTTCTGGAGCATGTCCTCCAGGTTTACCAGGCAGCAGTTCTGGATGTGCTGCATGAAGTAGTCTGCGTCATGGAAGTGGATGATGCCCTGCTTCTGGGCTTCGGAGATGTCCTCGGGCAGAAGGAGGCGCCACGTGATGTCGCGGGACACGATGCCTGCGATGTAGTCTCTCTGGGTGGAGGCAATCTGCGGGTTTTTGTTGGAGTTCTCCTGCTTCATGTCCTCGTTCTCATAGTCCACGAGAGCGAGGATGGCGTCGTCCGTGGAGTTGCTCTTGCGGATGAGCGCCTTCTTGTAGCGATACTCTGTGTAGTGCTGTGCCACCGCGTAGGCCTGCTGAGCCATGATGGCATGGATGACCAGGTCCTGTATCTCCTCGATGTGGGCCGCGCGTCCCAGGTTCTGGAGCTGTTTCTCGACTTGCTCCTCGACCACGCGTATCTGAAGCTCGGACAGGCGCTGGGAGGCATCGTCGATGGACAGGTTGGCCTTGGTCACCGCGTTGATGATGTTTTGCGGGTTGAACGGGACTTCCTTCCCGTTTCGTTTGATGACGTTCATATCGGTCTCTCCTTTCTTCGGTTGGTATTGGATTTCTAACGTCGATATCGGTACGGAAACAGCCGATATCTGTGTCTATTGTCTCATGATTTCGGCTCGTTTTCAAGTGGAAATAGCTGTCTGATGTGGGGAAACGCCGGGTCTGGCGGTTCCCGCACGGCATCGCTCGGCGACGCCTTGGCGTCGTGTGCTGCGCATGCGTCAGAAAAAAAAAAAAGCAGGTCCCGACCTGCCCGTGCTGGCCTATACCAACCGGGCCACGACAGGGAACAGGGTACGAGCCTGTTTTGTCGGGTACGGGACCGCAGGGTGTGCAACCCCTGCTGGAGTTCCGCACGCACGTCCTCACTCTTTTGCTTGCACCCAAAAGAGGAGTCCATCCGTGGATTCCAGGGATTCAACCGGAGCCGAGAGGCTCATATTTTATTGCTTTTGGAAAAAGCGACACCCCGTGGGAACAGCCCACGGGGTGCCTTCGTCTATCTTCGTTCGGAACCACAATCATGTGCGCGCCCGGCGCCGGAAGGCGCCCTTTCGCGAGCGGTGGTGGTTCTCGGAACGGGTTATGTCTTTGCGCCGGCACGGCGCACGCAACGTCCTTTTAGGCCTCGTCCTGTGTGGCGAACAGGATTTTCTTTATCTCGTCCTCGGACACAGGTCGCAGATTCCATGCGTCCAGTCCTACGTTGATGCTCCATCCGTCGAACTCGTCGGGATTGCGCCCATGGGTATGGCCGTACAGGTGGATGATGTCGTAGGGCACACGGGGTGCGTGCTTGCGCAGGGTCTTCTCCAAGGAGTTGGACGCCATACCCTCGCGCACGGAGCCGTCCAGGTATTCGTAGCGCGGTACGTGGGAGAGCACGGCCGGGATGCCGTCGATGTCCATGAACAGATTGTCGGAGACGGAGCCGAAGCGGACGGCGATATCGGCCGCGTTGGACGGCTTCATGCGGAACCCGTCATGGTTGCCGAGGATGAGGTGGCGACGGGACGGTGGTACGTGAAGTCCGTCCAGTAGGGACAGGGCGCGTCGCAGGTTCGCTGCCCCACCGGAGCTGAGGTCGCCCAGGATGTACAGCTCGTCCTGCTTGCCCACGCGAGCGTTAATGCGGTTTATGACGGTGCGGTCGTGGCGCTCGACGTCCACCAGGGCATTGAAGTCCTCTTCGGACATGCTGTGGCGGAACGCGTTGATGCCGTCGGGTCGTCTGCCCTGTTCCGGGATGTCGGCCGTTCGTTTGTAAAAGTCCCGGGTGGCTGCAACGAAGGGGTGGCAGAGGTGCAGGTCTGCGGTGAAGTATCTCATATCGTGATTCCTCCTTATAGATGCGGTTGTCAGCGCACTCTCGCCGACATCCGTCGGATTTATTGAAATCTATTGATTTATGAGGGAAAATGTGGCATAATGGGAGGGAGATACGAATAGAAGGAAAGGAGTGTGCGTCAGTATGGAAGCATTGCTTAACCCTTGGTTGTTGCTTGTCGCCATAATCTATGGCGCATATATCGCGGCCATCCTCCTCGTGGTGTTCGGTGTCATTGCTTTCGTTCGCGCGGTGCGCCGTTGGGGGCAAAGAGGAAGTGGCGTATGTGCCATATGTGGTGTCCTGACGGTCATCTGTGGTGTCGGGTCGGGCGCTGCGATGCATGGGTTTCTTGCCGGACGGTACATCATCGTGCCCCTTATTGTCGGCATTCTGCTTCTGTGCCTTGAGGCGTGGGTGCGGTCGGGCGACAAGGTATGCAATCAGACGGGCGAGAAGTATGCTGCCGACCGCGAGGCCGAGCAGAAGAAGATAGAGCAGACGGTTTCTGAACCGGCGGCTGCGAAGCAGACAACGGTTTCGGCGGACGCTGCGCCCGCCGAGGACGAGAAGCGCACCACGCTCTCGCTGTCGCTCACGGTGAGCGACAAGAAGGCGCTGAAGATGATGGCGGCGGAGCGCGAGACGACGATTGCCGCGATTATCCACGAGTGGGTCGTGGAATACCAGAAGGAGGTAGATGAGTAAATGGCGAAGAATTTGACGGAGGACGAGGTGCGCGATTGGGCGCGAGGCGTCCTTGATTTATATGACAAACCCGGCGTCCGTGCTGGCGCTGGACAGATAACCACGTTCAATCAGTTGGGTTTTCCCGGCGTGGCGGATAAGCCGGACGGGTGGTATCTGCCCGATAGCACGGGGTTGCCGGCACTGGTGTTGGAGACGAAGGCATCTGGTATTTCGCTCGGAGACAGGCAGGTGTCCGAGCTTCTGAAGAACATGGACATCGTGGGCAGGCGGTATGGTCGTGTGGCCGGCGTTTTGACCAACGGCGACGAGGTCCGCGTCTTTTTGTGCCGTGATGGCCGTTGCGAGGAGGCGAAGTCCCCGGCGGAGTTGCAGTCGGCGAAGTGGTATCTGCGTCTGTTCGATGCCGAGGGCATCGACAAGGAGCGTATTTATGCGCTGACGCAGCGTATCAACGACTGTCTACATTTCGAGTTTGGCATCAAGAATTTGTATCATCGCATGATTTTCACGGCCTGCGCGCTGGTGGCCGAGCGCTACGGCGCAGGTCTCAAGCGCCTGAAGGACCTGGGGTACCAGACGTTTCACACAGGCATCCACTCGACGCTGTCGAAGTCGCTGGAGGATAGTCGTAAGCAGAATGCGAAGATTGATATCCTGTTGGAGGAGTATTCCGACATCAAGATGAACACGACCGATAACCAGACGGCCATCAACGATTTCATCGACTGGGTTGTCGAGATTTCCGAGTGCGTCAATTCGAATGAGTGGCGCGGCGAGAACGTGATGGGTATCTTCTTCAACGAGTTCAATCGTTATAAGAAGAAGTCCGAGGCGGGGCAGGTCTTTACACCCGAGCACATTACGGACTTCATGTACCGGATTCTGGAGGTCAACCAGAATGACGTGGTGCTGGATGCCTGCGCAGGTACCGGCGGCTTTCTCGTAAAGGCCATGGCCAATATGATTCATGAAGCGGGCGGCATGGAGACGAGGAAGGCCACGGAAATCAAGTCCAGGCAGCTCTTTGGCATCGAGTTCGACCGGGAGGTTTATGCGCTTGCCTGTGCGAACATGCTTATCCATAAGGACGGCAAGACGAACTTGGAGCAGATGGACTCCCGCACCGAGGAGGCCGGCGAATGGATTCGCTCGAAGCCCATCACGAAAGTGCTGATGAACCCGCCTTACGAGAATAAGTATGGATGCATGACCATTGTGGAGAACGTGCTGGACAATGTGGCCACGGGCGTTCTGTGCGGGTTCATCCTGCCGGAGAAGAAGTTGGAGAAGGCGTCGAAGGCGCAGATGAAGCGCATTCTGTCGCATCACAAGCTGAAGAAGGTCGTGAAGCTGCCCGAGGACTTGTTCTTCGGCGTGGGCGTGACGACCTCGATTTTCATTTTTGAGGCGGGCGTGCCGCAGGCAGGCGAGGAGTTCTTTGCGTGCTATATGGCCGAGGACGGTCTCATGACTGTTAAGAACAAGGGCCGTCATGATGTACGCGGGCTGTGGCCCGATATCGAAGAGAAGTGGGTGCGCGTGGTCAAGCGCATGAGCGGTGATGACACCTGTCAGTGGGTGGACCCTGCCGAGCATTTGAGCTATCAGGTGCCGCCGAAGCCCTTTGTGATTCATGAGGAAGACTTTGCCAAGACGGCGCTGGATTATCTGCTCTGGCAAAAAAATGTGAACGTATCCGAGCTGCGCGAGAAGCTGACGAGGCGGGTTCTGTACGCGTCGGAGCTGGTGGACGCGGATGCGGAGCAGATGACGATTAAGATTGAGAAAGGAGCAGAGTGATATGCATAACGATAGTAAGCTCGATTATGAGAATCGTGCTTTGCATATGATGCTAAGCAAAGATTCTAATTTTCGTGGTTATGCGTTGGAATCGCATCGGGACCGCCCCGATTTTATTATTGGGAATGGGATTGAGCACGTGGGCGTTGAACATTGCTGCATTGATACAATTTCGAGTAGAGGCAGAGAGAACGCACGTGTAACGTTTTTCAATTTTAAGGATAAACGGCGGCCTAATTCGATGCATCGTTTATTGGATGCAAATCTTGATGTTTGGGATAAATATCAGTGTCGGATTGAAGATTTTAATTCTGATATTTTCGGACTTTTGTTTTTACAAACATGTATGGACCATGGATATCAGGCCGTTGGCAAATCATTGAAGAATGGTACACCGAAGTTAGATGCATATCGGTCTACATTAGATGTTAATCGCATAGGATTATTGTGCGAGATTTTAATCCCTGATTGCGATTATTTGTGGACAGTGATGGAGATGGATGGTCGTATTCATCGACAGCGTATCAAAGGTTTGCCTATGACGTTGCTTACTGCTATGACAATAGCGATGGTGGCATCCGTATTCGATTTCGTTACTTTCGTTGTGATTCCGTACGAAAATCCCGATTGTAGTGTTTGTACATATACATACTCTGATGTTGAGCATATGCATTGTTTTGCAGGTTTTACATTTGGACAAAACGATTTAGTAGCAGTGTCTGCTGCTTTTCTTAACGATAAAGGAAAGGAGCGTTTTGGATTATGAGTAAGGTTGATACGTCAACGTGGAAGCCGTTTCGCGTAGGGGATTTGTTCGAGGTGAAGCGTGGCAAGAGTCGCATTATGCGTGAGCTAAACGACGGCGATGTTCCGTTGATTGCCGCGGCGCGTGCAGAGCAGGGTGTGGCTGGTACATTTGATATCGAGTCCGAGTATATTGACGCGATTACCGTATCGTGCAATGGTGCTGGCTGCGGTAGTACGTTCTATCATTCTGGAGCTTTTGCAATTACAGGGGATGCTTCGGTGTTGCTTGAGAAGTCGAGTATGTCACAGCTGGTTAAGATGTTTATCACAAGCATCTTGGACGGCAGGCTTTCTCAGATTTATAGCTATGCCGAAAAATGCGGACCTGCTGTGTTGTCTGATGAAGTTGTTCTCCTTCCTGCGACGCTTGACGGCGAACCTGACTGGGCGTATATGGAGCAGTACATGCGCGATGTTATGAACCGCGAGGAAATCTTTGCGGAGCATCTCGCGTCGCTGACGGCAGAAGCCGTCGCTGACGGTCACGTCATTGATACGAGTTGCTGGAAGGCGTTCCGTGTCGGAGAGCTGTTTGGTATAGCGAAACATAAGGCGTACATCAACCCCTATAGTCTTGAGCCGTCATCAGACGGAGCGCATATTGTGTCTGCGTCTATGACTGATAACGGTTTGAGCGTTAATACATATGCAATCGAAGAATTGGCGGATGCGATGGTTCCAAGTCGCGTTATTACATGGGGTAAGCAGTCGCCGTTGTTCGCATATCAGGACGAGAAAACGATTCCGGGTCAGGGTGTATATTTTTACGAAGTTCCGCAACTATCTATGTTCCAGGCATTGTTTGTTTGCGCTTGCATGCAAGCGTATGTTGGCCCGCGTTATAACTATCAGGAATGTCTTATCGGTCAGAAAATGGATGCCGAATTTATTATGCTTCCCGCAACGCCCGACGGAGAGCCTGATTGGGCGTATATGGAGCAGTACATGAAGCATGTTATGGCGGTCGAGTCGGCGTTCGCCGAGGAGCTTGACAGACTTGTGACCGTGTCGTGATTTGCGAAGGACGTTTTATGACGCTCTGATTTGCTCTGTGAGGCGTTTGAAAGCCCCGAGTGGTAGCGAAGTATCATCGGGGCTTTTTGTTGTCTTAAATCGCCTCTGAGCGTGTCAGACGGAACTTCAAAATGCCCGTCAATCAGACAGGCGTTTGCATGTTGCGGAATTGCTTAAAATAGCGAGAGTAGTCCGCGTTTTTCGTCGTGTGCACATCGGCTCCGACGCCTTGCAGCAAGCCGGCGATGATGCTTCGGTGGCACAGCGTCTCGTCTGTGCAGAAACATGTCAGACCGACGGTCTTGCCAGCTTTATCCTGCTGGTACACCCAGTTGAGCCATTGCAGGGCTTGCGGGTCGTTCGCTATCTGGCGCAGGAACCTCGGCACGTATTCGTTCTCGAATGTGTCGTGATTCCATCGGCCGGACGGTTTCCATACGCGTACGTAGTCACGAAACAGGTCTGGTGACGGCGACAGTTGCGGGACTTGCTGTATCCAGTCTGACGAGCTTTTGAATGACCGTACGATGGCGAGCGTGAAGTCGCAGTCGCCTCGTTTGAATGTGTTGATTCTTCCTATGATGACCATATCGTATATCCTCCTTCTTATTGTGTGTGTTTCACCCGAGCCTTTGGGAAAAGGCTTGGTATGGATGCCTGACGTCCGTGTTGGTTGAGTTGTGCGCAGGGGTTCGTTTGCGAACGCGCCAGTATTCCTGCGCCGTGTGCGATTCCCTCGGAGGTCGCCGCTACTGCGGCGCCTGTGATAAAAAAAAGACGCCACCCGATTGCTCGGATGGCGTCGTGTGTCGCGACGGTATGCGTTAGCGGGTCGCTCCGCAGTCGCAATATTGGTAGTCCACGTAAGTCTGCGTCTCGTAGTGGCCGTGGTCTTCCGTGTGGGAACCGACAGGGACACGCTGAGTCTCGTAGATGGTTTCCATGCGGTAGTTACCGAAGTAACCCTGCTTAACGAGTTCAACGGCATGTGCCTTGGCCGTGCCGGGGTCTGTGGTCACGAAGCCGTCCTCCGCGAAGACATACTTCGTGCCGACAGCTACCTGCTGGTCTGCGTAGTCGGTTACGGTCACAATGTTCGGAACCCAGACCTGCTTGGTTGCAGTGTGGTCCTTCCAGCTGTGGCTGTGCGCCGGTGCGGAAGGTTGGCTCGAAGAGCCACCTGAAGGCTTGCTGGAAGAGCTGGAACCGTTGCTATTGGAACCGGAGTTCCCTGCGTTGGAACCGCTGTTGCCATTGTTGCTGGCGTTGCCCTTGTCGTTCGTGTTGCCGTTATCGCCTGAAGGCGTCGTAGCCTCCGGCTGACCGTCCACGTCGACCTCCTTGTCGGCGTCCGTGGCCTCCTGCTTTGTCTCGTCGGAGGCGTTCGGGTTGTTGGCCACGTTACCCTCCAGCTTGTCGAGAATGTCCTTGCCGGCGTCGCCCTTCAAGGTCTCGTCGCCGTTCTCGACGGCGTCCTTCGTCTGGTCGACGATATCCTGCAACATGTCGTCAGTCACCTGGTCGGCAGGAATCTGCGTCATCGGGCAGTCAACGGAAGGCGCCTTCTCGGCGTCGGCGTCCACGGTCACGTCAACGGGCTTGCCCGTGTCGTAAATCTCGTAAGCGGAACCGTCCGCGTTGACGGGGCTGACGAAGCTCACGGTGTAGTCGCCCTCCTCAAGGGTTACCGTGGAAGCTCCCTTGTTGCCTTCGGCGTCCGGCGAAACCGCGTGGTAGAAGTCCACATCATCGCCCGTAATGTGAGCGATGGCCGGAGTGGAGTTTTCATCCCAGCCGGTGTCGGCGGTCACGTTAAGGACGAGGTCGGCGGTCTCCGCCTTTGCCTCGGTCTTTGCCGTAGGCTCTGCGCTCGTCGGTGCCTTTTCAAAGGCGCCGGCGGACCAGGCAATGCCTGCCACCGTCAAGCAGAGGATAAGAGCAGTTCCTGCGCCGATTGCAATCGTCTGGGGTTTGTGCGTCTTAGCCCAAGCCTTCATCTTACTGATAGTCTGCGACAAGCTCTGTGTCGCGTTGTTGCCCGACTTGTCGGGCGTGTTATGGTTGCGATTAAACATACATACCAACTCCTTCTAAGTTAAGTTTCTCGATTAGGAACATACGGGATATGTTCCTTCGGAAGAACTATCGCGCCGACGGGCAGTCGGCGTTTCTAAGTTGAAAGTGTTTCCCCCGACCGACCCGGAAGGGGCGGTTGGGGGAATTGCGTTGCATAACGACATCCGCCCGATAGGGCGGACTCACATATAGTCCACACGACGAAACTCTTCCGCCGTGCAGGAGGTCTCGACTCCTTCACAGCGGGATTTCGTCGCCATCGCAGTCCTGAACGAGACAGAACCCTCTTACAAACATCGCATCGGTCTGTATCCGCAGGGTCGTCGGACTGCAGGTTCGACGACCACGTTGTCCTTGGCGGGGCGCACGGCGTGCATCCCCGCGCTCTTGGGCGTTGCATCAAAACTCCGCCCTCACGGCGTCAATGAGTTGCGCCTGCGACATGTCCTTCTTGTCGATGGCGCGCAATACCTGCTCGTCGATGGTCTTCTTGGCCAGGATGTGGTGGATAACCACGGGGTCGGTCTGTCCCTGCCTGTACAGGCGGGCGTTGGTCTGCTGATACTCCTCCAGCGACCATGGGATGGTGTACCAGATGAGGGTGTGCCCTCCCTCCTGCAGGTTCAGGCCGTGTCCCGCCGAGGCGGGTTGCAGGAGCATGACCGGCACGGCACCTGCGTTCCACGCGCGTATCATGGCGGCGGAGCCGTCGAAGACTTTGACGTCGAAGCCCAGTGAAGTCAGATAGGTCTCCAGCATGATGCGGTCGGTTTGGAAGTGGTAGGCGATGATGACCGGCGAGGACGTGCAGCGCAGCAGGTACGCCACGTGCTCCAGCTTGCGTCGGTGGATTACCTTGTAGTTGTGCTGGTCGTCCACGTACAGCGCGCCGGATGCCATCTGACGCAGCTTTGCCGAGAGCACGGCAGCATTGGCCGCGATGACGTCGATGGTCTTGCCTTCGTGACATCCGCTTGAGACGCTGAGCACGTAGTCCTTCTTCATTTGCTCGTAGAGCTTGCGCTCCTTCGGCTCCATGTGGACGTATACGTTGTTCACGGTGAGCGGCGGCAGCGTTAGCATGGTGTTCTTCATGGAGATGACGATGTCCGAGATGCGGCGGTATATCTCCTGCTCCGCGCCGGGTCTCGGCGTCCATTTGACCGGATACCCGTTGACGATGAGTCCGGGCGTGAAGAACTCGTTGCGATACTGAGTGATGGTGCGCCCCAGACGCTGGCCCTGGTCCAGAAGGTAAATCTGGCTCCATAGGTCCATGAGGCCGTTGGGCGACGGGGTGCCCGTTAGCTCGATGAGGCGCTCGATGTTCGGACGGACCTTCTTGAGTGCCTTGAAGCGCTCGGACCCGTAGGACTTGAAGGACTGCGCCTCGTCCAGGATGACGATGGGGTAGCACCAGTTCGGCGTGTGTTCCACCAGGTCGCATATCAGCTCGCGGTTGATGAAGTACACCGTGGGTGGCTGCGTCGGCGCCTCGGCGTACAGCTCCAGGCGCTTCTTCTTCGTAAGCGGGCGGTCGTTCTCGTTAACCAGGAAGGACTTGGTGCGTAGCGGAAGGTTCCATTTGGCAATCTCATCCAGCCATGTGGAGCGGGCGATGTTCTTCGGTGCCACCACGAGGACGTGGCCCGGCGGGTTCATGTCGTAGAGGGCAGAGAGCGTGGTCAGCGTCTTGCCCATGCCCATGTCGAGGAACAGCCCTGCGTAGGGTCTGGTCATGATGAAGTCATGGGCGAACTTCTGGTAGTCGTGCAGCTGCACGATGTCATAGGAGTCGTAGTGGGGGAACTGCTGCGGCGTTCCCGCGTCGACCCTGGTATCTATCGGCATTTCGCGTTCCCTCCTTTCATGGGTCGCCGCCTGCGGCTATCGGTAGTCCTTCAGCTGTTCTGTGACAGGGCCGTCGCAGTCCAGCATGAGCCAGTCGGCGCCTTGGCGGTATGCGAAGCGCAGTGCCTCGACCAGGTCGTCGGGCATGTTCTCGATGTGACCTTCATCGTGTGCCTGCAGGTTGGCGTCCACGGGCAGAAACCAGCCGAAGCCGTATTTCTCGAAGACGACGAGGTCGGACGCCTCGTTGACCGCGTTGAAGTCGCAGACGGCATCCAGCTTGTCCCTCGTGTCGGGACTGATATGTGCCGTGGAGAGGCACAGCATACGATGCATTTCCAGATTGGTTGGCATGGTCATGATGGGTATCCTCCTTTCCCTCATATTTGAGGCGATTTATCGTTGAAATTCATTGACAACCACGGGCTTTCCGTGGTATGATAGCTGTGGTTGATAGAGACAGGATTGTCGTAAGTGTTTCCTCCATTCTCGGATGACGCCCCGCCTACGCGGGGCGTCTTTCGTTTTATCCGAGCACGAGGCGACGATGCTGGACGACCACGGTCTCCTCGTAGGACTCCACGTGCCCGATTTCCAGCGTCAGCAGGAGATGAGTGCGGATGTCCTCGCAGAGGCGGTCGAAGCGGCAGACGAGGTCCACGCGTGCACGCAGGTCGTCAGCGTCCCACTCGTCCTCGTCCCAGAAATCGGCGTACATGTCGATGCCAGTGGACAGGGCAGACACCACGCCGTCGCGGCACACGGTGTCGTAGAGGACGAGATAACCGCCCGAGCGGCCGTTGAAGCCCGCCATATATCCGGTCTCCTCGTAAAAGTCGGAGATAAGCTCGTGGACGCCGTCCCAGAACGCGGACGTGTCAACGTCCGGGTCCAGAAGCTCGAAGGCCAGGTCGAGCTGTTCCGACGTCAGCCCCAGCCTGTGGAGCTTGACGTTGTGGGCGTAGGATTCCAGGCGGTTCCAGCTGGACATGGTCCAATAACGGAAGTGTTTGTCCAGGAAGTGGCGCATCGCCTCGACGTCGTTGCGGTTCACGTCTTTGACGAAGACCGGGTTCGTGTTGTTGTGCTCCATGGTGTTTCCTCCTTTTTATGCGGGGTACGAGGACAGTGACCAGGCGTAGCCGTATTCGAAATACATGCCGTATTTGGCGAAGAACGCCTGGAGTTTCTCCTCCAGTGAAAGGTCATAGTTGAGCGCGTGGTAGAGCGGACCCTCGAACGTCATGGTGATGAGGTCAGGGTTGGCGTATTCCACGATGGCGCGCGGGTCGGGGCAGTCCGTCACGTAGTAGGCATTGGATTTTTCTGTGACCTGCTTCTCTGCCGTGTCCTTATCGGCGCCGTACACGTCGTCCGAGTAGCGCTTGCCACATGTGTAGATGGACGTCTCGAACCAGAGGTCGCGCTCTGCGAGCCAGTCGATGAGCTTGCGGACGAATTTTTCCTTGGTAGTGGTGTCACCTGCGGTGACGGGTTTCAGTTTGGGCATGGTGCTTCTCCTTTCTGTTCGGCGGGCTGTTCCCGCCCGTTCGAAGAGCCTCCCGCTATCCTCCCGGATAGCAGGGGGCTTTTTCATTCTCTGGACGCGAGGTCTTCGAGTAAGGCATCGACGCCCTCGGTGGTGTCGATGACCCAGACCTCTGCGCCGGCCTTGCGCATGAGTCGGTGCATGGCCAGCTGGTTGGGGCGCGGCGTCTCGCCGGGCGCCTTCAGTTCCACGAACATGGTGCGTCCGTTGCCGATGACGATGCGGTCGGGGATGCCGTTGATGCCACAGGGGGCGAACTTGAAGCACAGATATCCGCGCGCCTTGGCGGCGTCGCGTAGGTGCTTCTCCACCCTTCCCTCGGGTTTACCCATTCGCGTCGCCCCCTTCCGTCTCGGTCACGGGCTGTTGCTCCGCCGTCGCCTGGCCGTAATAGGTCAGGTGGACGTAGTCCACCTGCTGGCCCGGGTCGTAGTTGTAGAACGTGGTCCAGACGCTACATGTGCCGCCCAGGTCTTCGACGGAGAACGCCTTGAGGTCGATGTAGTGCGGTGCACGGTCGTTCTCGCCGTCGTATTCCAGGCCGATGACCATAACGACGTCGTTGCCCGACTCTTTCACGTAGGACGCGATGTTGGTGAGGTATGGGTGCATGGCGTCGCGCCACGTATGGTCGGTGACCGGTACGAGAGGAGCCTGGTCGGCGAACTCATGGTTGACGAAGGCTGCGCCCTTGTTCGGTTCTACGGAGTACATAAGCAGGGTGTCCGGTGTGATGCGCACGGAGAACTCGCTGAGGCGTCCCTGCTCGTCATAGGTCACGGACGGGGTGGCGGTCTGGTCGCGATATGCCTCCTTGCCGACCTCGAAGCCGTTTTCATGGACGTAGACCACGTCGCAGCTGCCGGTGTGTTCCTCGCCGTCGATGTAGAGCACGGGCTGGCTAAACGTCACGGTATTACCGTCCGGGCTTTCAGTTGCGGTCGGTTCCTGCGCGGGCGTCTGCGCCGGGTCGGATTCCTGTGTCTGCTGGGGCAGGAAGCGCTGAAGGTCATTGCTCTGCCAGATGACGGTGGCACCGAAGACGCATAGGACGATGAGTCCCGCGAGGGAGATGATTTTCAATACGTATCGCATGGGTTCCTCCTTTCCTCGGATAGAAAACGACCCGCCCCGCTGTTACGGGACGGGTCGTCCGTCACTTGTCGTCTATGCTGCTTGGTTAGTCCTCGTTCTTGATGATGAGGTCCAGCGTCTCGTCAGCGAAGTGCCCGCCCTCGAACATCAGCGTTGCAGCGTAAACGTCAGAAGGCTCGCTCGGGACGTTGTCCTCGTCAAGCTCCAGCTCGTCCAGGTGGTTGCGTGCGATGTCGATGGCCTCCAGCTCGCTGTGAGCCGTCACGGCGATGTTGGCCGCAACGGGCACGATGAAGCGGCGCTTCTCCAGCTTGGTGCCGTCGGCGTTGAAGCCCTTGTCGCGCAGGATGCGCTCACAGCTGGCAGGGCTGAGGCCCGTGGCGTCGGACAGGGTCGCGACCTTGTTCACGCCCAGGTCAATCAGCGTGCTCACGCGAACGGCGAGTCCGGGGTTCCGTGCGGCCAGGTCGGTATAGCCCATCGGCTCCTTGCCGTTATCTTCGTCCTCGTCGTCATGGGTGTCGAAGAGGTAGCTCAGCAGGTCCCGGATGGCATCCCCGGCGTCGGAACGCACAGCACCCTTCGGCAGGTCTGCGTCCGGGCAGATGGGAGCCACCGGGCAATGCATGCAGTCCGGCGTCTTCTCGTTCTTGTTCTTATCGTCCGCGTTCACACCGTTGGGCAGCGGGAACTTGATGGTACCCTCCACGACCTCGATACGGTCGATGGGGATGCCAGACATCTCGATGGCAAGGCGGACAACGGACGGCAGTTTCTTAAAGTCTTCACGAGTCATATGTTTCATCTCTCCTTTTCACATTCACGGTTGTCAGTTCTCGGACGCGTCCTGTTCGCGGACGGCGTCCTTGATGGCTCCGACGAGCTTCTCGTCAGAAATCTCGCCTTCGGCCACGACGTTGCCGCCGCGGTCCGAGAGGACGACGTTGTAGGTTGGCGTGTGGGCGCCTTCCTCGTTATATTCTACACCGTCGTATGCGGTATCGTCAACCGTTTTCGCTGATTTACGTGCGGAAACGTCGGATGCATCCGAGGTGTCGCCTGAAGGGTCGGCATCCGTGCCGGCAGGTGTCGGGTCGGTCGCGTCGGAGGTGTCGCCCACAGGGGCGTCCTCCGGCTTGTCGTCCGGTCTCTCCGGCAGGATGTTGCGCCAGTTCTCCTCGTAGGCGTTGCGCAGGAGCAGCAGGTACTTGTCGTAGTCGATGGCGTCCAGGATGACCTGTCGCTCAGCGTCGGTCATGAGGTTGGTGCTGCGGTTGTCGACCAGCATGTACCATTCCTGGCGGATGTTGGTCACGGACTTGACCACCGCCTCTTTGGTGCGCGGGATGTCCGTGGCACGTACGCCGTTGGCCGACAGCACGTGCAGTGCCATGGGGTCGTGCTGCTGCAGACGCTCGTCCTCACGCTTGCGCTTGGTGACCATGGCCGGCGTGATGACCTTGGCGTTGGCCGCGTATAGGTGGATGGCGGACGGCGTCTTGTCCTTCACGATGAACACGCGGTTGTAGTGCTGCATGATGATGGGACGGTCCGGCGCCGCGTCGTCAAGTCCGAAGATGTAGTTCACGGAACCCGGCGAGGAGGCCAGCACATTCTGGAACATGCGCAGCAGGTGCGCCGGCTCGAATTTGTCCTTGGCGGATGCCAAGATGTTGCGGCCGATGTCCATGTCGAAAGGCTTTGAGATGGAGAGGCTCTTATAGCCCAGCGCGGCCACGACCAGGTATTCCGCGAGCGCCCAGTCGATGATGGCCGGGTGGGCCAGCGCCTTGGTCGGGTCGGTGTCCCTGCGGCAGGCAAGGGAGCCGCCGGAAGCGGACAGTATCTTGCCCGTGTCGGGGTCCATCTCCAGACGGTTGTTCGTGTCCTTGGAGATGAGGTAAGTCGGCTCGGGTTCGATTTCCACGCCGATGTCGGCCGATTCCTTGGCCAGGATGAGGTTGTTCAGCTCCTCCTCCATGACGGAGTAGAGACCGTCGGTGTTGGTGGACGGGATGGACGCGCCCCTGAGGGTCTGCGCCTGCCCGATGCGCCACGTGAACAGCTGTCCGATGATGCGCATCGAGATGATGCGGTTGTTCATCTGGATGGGGGACTTGAAGTTGGTGTCGCCTGCGCCGGAGGCGGAGTTGAGCACCAGCTTGGTTCCCTCGCGCTTCACGCTGTAGAAGTCGCGCTCGGACTCGGTCTTGGTCTTGTCCTTCATGAGCTTGCCGTAGCGCTCCTTATCGTCGAAAATCTCGCCGTAGCGGTCGACGCCGAGGCCCTCGTTCCAGAAGGCGGAGAGCATGCGGAGCATGTTCGGGTAGTAGCTCTTGAAGTCCTCGTGGTTTGTCAGGATGGCGGACGTGTAGACGTATTTCTTGTTGAGCGCCGTCGTTCCGTTGTCACACGGCTTGAACAGCAGCGGACGGTCGGACGCCACGTCGCGCCAGCAGGTCTGCTTGCGCTGGTCTGCTGTCATGGCGGTCATGCGCTTGATGGTGAACCCGCTCTTGAGGAACTCGGACCACTTGCGGGTCGTTCCGTCCAGTTCCACGGTCTTCGCGTGGCGCAGGTCCAGCGGGTCCGGGTAGAGTGCCTGCACGGCGGCGAGGTCAGCCATGCGCTTTTCCCATGTGGCGGTGTCCGCGAGATACAGCTCGCGGTTATACTCCGCACCGTGGATTCCACCGGTGGAGAACGTCACGAAGCAGGAGGACGGCGTGCCGTCGGCGTTGTAGTAGAACATGCAGTTCTCGTCCTTGGGCATGTCGGCCAGCACGTAGGGCGTCAGCTCCGGCGGAAGTTCGCCGTTCACGCCGAAGTCATCGAGGTAGAAGTCCGAGCTGTTGAAGTTCTTGCCCTCGATGGACTTGTAGTAGGCGTAGACCTTCTCGAAGGCGGCGCAGGCGTCCGGGTACGCGGAGAAGTGCTTGTAGAAGAACTTGCGGGACTCCTCCAGTACGTTGACGCGCCTCACGGGCTTGCCTTCGGCGGCAAGCTCGGCGCACTTGCGCTCCGACGGGTACATGAAGGACACCGTCGGGATGTCCGGCAAGTGGTCGTACGGGCACAGCGCCTTCGTCGCGAACTGGGCGGACGAAGAGTCGATGGTGAGACGGTCCCTGCGGACGCGGCTCGGCCTGCAGTCGGGTTTGTACTGTCCCGGGATGCGGTCATAGACCAGTTCCGGGTAGGTCTTCAGCAGCCCTTGCTTCAGCGAGAACTGGCCCTGGTAGAAGCGGTGGTGGAACAGCTCCCGGAGGTTCACGACGTCCGAGGCGTTGTACGCGAACAGGTCCAGCAGCTGGTCCAGGTCGTCGATGTGGTCGACGCCGGTTCCCAGCTTGTCGGACTCCAGTATCTGATGTCCCAGCATGCCCAGCAAGCGCTTCAGTCCGACCTTCGACTGTTTCTCGTTAAGGCGGGCGACGTCGAGATGGCGTCCCGTCATGAGCATGTTCTTGCGGATGCGCCAGCGGGGGTCGGTGTAGTCCGGGCGCGTGGCGAAGCCCGTGTGGACGTCGTAGGTCACGGTCAGACGCTGCGGCATCTGCCTCTTGAACTGTTCGGTGAACAGGCTGTCGTTGAACTCGCGCATGGACTTGGCCGTGGTGGCATAGAAGCGCGTCCCGTTGGCGTTCGTTGGGAAAACGTCGTACAGGAACTCGGCCAGCATGGTGGTGTCGTAATTATAGGAGTTGTATCCGAACAGATACGGGTGCACGTCCTCGTCGTAATTCGGGTCCGTGTCGCAGACCAGGCGAAAGTCCGACGGGTAGCAGCTGGCGGACGACGGGTCGTTCACCATGTAGGCGTCGGAAAGCCCGAACGTGCGGGCGAGCATGCGGCATCCGGCCTCGGTTTTCAGGTCGAAGATGCGGATGGTGCCGCGGAAGTTCTGGTTTTTCTCAAGGATGCGCGCCAGCAGCGCGTCGAAGAACTTCGGGTTCTGCGTCTGCGCATACAGCGTCGGCGTATCCACGAGGTGGTAGCAGTCGATGAGGTCGTTCTCGGGCTGGAAGTTACAGACCGTGAACACGTTCGAGAGTGACTCGATATCGTAAAAGTGCTCCTTCATGGCTCACTCTCCTTTCTTTATATTCGAAAAGGTGCGTGTCGCCCCATAAGGGGCGACCGCCCTTACACGTATCGTATTGCCAAGAGCATATCGACGATGTCGTCGGCGGACATCATCTGGTCGATGATGGGGCCGGAAAAGCTATCGGCGGAATTTATTCCGTTGAGGTACTTGACGGCCAGGCCGCCGTGTTCCCTCCAGTCCTCCAGATTCTTGTTGTAGTCGTCTATGAGGACGTCGTTCACCGTGAGGCTTCGCCCTGTCAGGAACTCCGCCACGCTGCGCTTGTCGGTGATGGCGGGTACGAAGCCCGAAGGGTCGAAGTCGGGCGCATGCTCTTTGAGCCACGCCTGTTTGTCGCGGTACTGCTCCAGGAACAGGGAGCCTGTGTTCACCAGCGACGACAGCACGCGCACGTCGATGTCGTCGCTTTCGGCCGCGATGTTGACGAGCTTGCAGAACGCCTGCATCATGCGCTCGTCAGCCGGCTGTGTGCGAAAGTAGTGCGCTCCGAGCTTCTTGAATACCGGCTCGGAGCCGGTGTATGCGGAACGGTCGTATCGTACGAGTACGCCGTCCATGTCGAAGTAAATCATCATGTATCGGTTTCCTCCTTGTCTGTGTTATGGTTCGACGGGACGCTGTCCGGCGTCATCGGGACATGACCCGCCGAGGGGTCTGTGTCGGGTGCGGGCGCGACGTCGTAGCGCAGAAGCCCACGGTACTTCTCGTTCAGGTCGGGCATGCACATGCGCCCCGTGTCGCTGCCGCGGTACTGCTGGTTCATCCATTCCGTCACGCCGTATTCCAGGATGAGTGGCTCAGGATAGTCCATACGCCCGTCGGAGCGCACGGTGGCGTCCCCGTCCGGGATGTAGAACACGTCGCTGGTGGATGCCAGGGCGCGCAGTTCCTTGAGGAACCCGTTTCGTCCGAGGGGCTTGCCCGACGGCATGTTTTGCTGGAACCAGTGACGGTACAGGTCGTAGATGAACTTGTACGGCAAAAGGTCCCAGCTGGCGTTCTCCTCCAATTCCATGAAGAACTGGCGGACGGGGTCGTTGAACTCCTTGTAGTCCTCCAGGACCTTGCGACAGGCCTCCGGCTCGGACAGGGAGTAGTAGTCCGTCTCTGCCAGGACGTGGAAGAGCACGTATTCAAGGACGTCTTTCCTATAGAGGTAGTCGTTCTTGATGTACTTACGCTCCACGCCCTCGAAGCGTTTCTCCATCGGGATGAAGAGCTGACGGCGGTAGAACGAGTCAGAGCGGTCCTTGACCTTCGGGAACTCGTTCATGCACTGGACCATGAAGCCGTGGAACCGATAGGCGATGGGTGTCTTGAACTTACGGTTGATGGAAATCACGTCGTTGGTGATGACCGCCTTCAGGTTCGCGGCCTGGTCTATGTAGGTTCCCACGTCGTTCTCGTCCACGATGATGGCGCTGGCCCTTGTCAACGGTTCCAGCATGAAGTCCTGCCCGAAGTCCTTGAGCTTGATGGACGCGTAGGCGCCGGCTCCGCAGAGGTTGCGCATGAGGGTGCACAGGGTACCCTTTCCGTTGTTTCCGTTTTCAGAGTACAGCCATGCGCTCTTGTTCCAGCTCACGTTCGGACGGATGATGGCGCCCAGTATCTCCCAGAGAAGCTGGACGATTTCCTTGTCGTCGGACAGTTCGTCCATCCAGGACACGACGTCCCAGTCGGTATCGTCGTCGTCGTTGTGGATGACGGGGTTCTTCGCGTTATCCACGAAGTCCACGTGGGACTTGGACAGGAACACGAACTCCGGGTCGAAGCCCAGCAGGAACTTGTTGGCGTAGTCGTATACGCCGTTGTTGACCGCGACGAGGTCGGGGTCCATGGTGAGACCCTTGCGTGGTGCCAGGTCTCGGATGGCGACCATGACCTCCGTGAAGTCTTTGGTCGATATACTCAGGTTATAGCTTCGTGCTACGCGCCTGAAGTCGTCTTCGCTGGTGACGTATATGCCATGATTGTCGCCTTCTGTCTGGTACATGGCGACGATGTCGTAGTCCTTGTCGGAGTTCTCTCCGGCGGTGGCGATGCGGCACGCTCCGTGCAGACGGGTGATGATAGCCGCCACCTGCCAGTTGGAGAGCGTGCGGAACTTTCGGATGCGTTCTCCCGGCGGTTTCTGGTCGGGATAGGCGTCCTTCAGTGATGCTCCGACAGGCGCGTTTGGGTCTCGCGGACCCATGTTCCACGCCTCGATGGCGTTGTTCGTGGCTTGGAGCAGCTCGTTCTCAATGGTTGATGGAGACGGGATGCTGTCCATGTCGATGCCTGCGAGATAATCTTCAGTCACGGTACGAAGCAGCTCGTTGAACGTCTGCTCCATGTGTTTCTTCCTCCTTTTCAATTTTCCGTGACATCGGCATTCGGCTTTGAAAGTATTCATATACGAGCGGAATCCGATGTCTTTATCATAACCTGCGCGGGCGGTGAAATCAAGGGGAACATATCGCCCTTCTGCGGGCGCCCCTGTGTCCGTGCGCGGACGGTGTTGACTGGGGGTGCTCTCGGCACCCCCGCAGGGGTGCGTCCGAAGCAGTCTTTGAGGTCTCTTGGCGGTCTTTTTGTAGCCCGTGCAATGCCCACTGATGGGCTGTGAGCGGGTCGTGAATGAGCCAGAAATCTTGTCACACTTTTGAAAATCAAAAGTGTGACAGAAATTGCGACGGAAACCCTGAATTTCTTGTAGATGCCGATGCTGTCGAGGTTTACGAGAAGTTGGGGTGGAAATCGTCTTGTCACACTTTTTGTCACACTTTTTGACCTCAAAGTCCGTTTTCACCGATTTTTGCACGAACGGGTGTTCGTTTTCGGGTATTTCGGGCGATGATGAAGCGGGTGAAAGGGTCTCTTGGTGGGCGCTGAACGGGTCGCTGGCGGGTCGTATACGGGTCTTGGAAAGCCCCTTGTTTTCGGTGAATTTTGTCTCCGTACAGAGGAAAAGGCGCCGAAAACGGGGTCTGGAGCAGATTTCCGAGGGAAAAGTGCGACAAAAGTGTGACATGGGACAAAACTTGTTTTTCCTGATAAATAGGGGAGTACAGGGGATTGGTAGAAATCCTTGTCACACTTTTGAAAATGAAAGTGTGACATACTTTTTCCCGTGTTTATCGGGGAGTACAACCATTTGTCACACTTGTCACACTTTTTTAGAAGTTATATATAAGAAAAATTTCGTGAGTAGGAAATCATTACACGTAATGATTTCATGAAATGATTTTTCGTGAGAAAAAATAATTTCTATAAAAAGGTTTTGAAAAAAAGTGTGACAAGTGTGACATCGCCCGTCGGATGTCAGAAATCATTTCGCGAAATGATTTCATGTAATTATTTTTCTGACGAGCCACCCGATTCGTACGCTGATTCGTCTACCCATTACCTGTGGGGTGCGGGGTCGGCGAAAAAAAGCACCGACCCGTTACCGGGCCGGTGTCAAACCGCGTGGCGGTTTATCATGCATGAGGTCTGCCCGATGCGCGGGCACGGGTTTCCTTGCTCTATATCCTCTACCGGGCGGCACCTGCCGCCTTCGCGAAGCGAAGGACCCGTTCGTCGGGTCCTTAGAGGATTTCGTAGCACACGATGAAGTTGGCGCGGTTGCCACGGCGGGCTACGCGTGTGCCGCAGATGCGGTATTTTGCATTACGCGCGTTGATGGCACCGTAGAAACGGTCAAGGGCCATCTTCACCTCTTTCTGACTTAGAGGCATCATGTACTCGTGGTATCCCTTTGTGAGCTGAACGGTCACGCTTGGGGTCACTCGTTGGTTCATCATCATGGTCCGCACCTCCTTTCTTGGTTTTATTCATATCTTTTGCCTCTCCTCCTGGGGAGGGCAGTCGGGAACGTCCCATTCACGACGCCTCCCGGGGCGCATCGCGCCCCTTGCAATACCGTTGCAATCGCATCTATTTTTATAAATCCCTTGATATACGAGCGTTTTTGTGGTATTATGATAGCAGACGAAGTATGATTTCAGATAGATTACGAAAGCGAGGTTTTGCCTTATGACGAATAGAAACCGTCTGGTCGCGACCTTCTTGGAGCGTCGCGGCTATACGAACAGTGTGCTCGCCGAGCTGAACGACAGCCGGCATGCACATCTCCTCGACATCCATACGCTGGCATGCGAGCTGAAGCGCATCCATGACGAGGGCAAGCTCCTGGTGGTGCTGCCCGATTTCGACATGGATGGCGTGTGCTCCGGCACGGAGGGCTTCGCCGGGTTTACGGAGCTTGGGTTCCGCACGGGCCTGTTCCGTCCCGACCCGTCCGACGGGTACGGGTTCAGTGCAGACACGATAGAGCGTCTCGTGGCGCAGTTCCCGGATGTCCACGCCATCCTGACGTGCGACGTCGGTATCACGTGTTATGAGGGCGTGCGTGCGGCGCGCGACCGTGGTATCCGGGTGTTCGTGACGGACCATCACGTGCAGGAGAAAGGCGCCTTTCTGGGTGCCGATGTCGTGGTGGACCCGAACCGCGAGGATGAGACGTACGTGAATAAGGGCATCTGTGGCGCGCACGTGCTGTGGCAGGTGCTGCAGTATTACGCCAATACGTTCGGCACGCGTTTCGAGCAGTCTCAGATTCGCCGTCTGTGCGTGTTCGCCGGCATCGGTACGATTTCGGATTCCATGCCGTTGGTGATGGAGAATCGCGCCCTGGTGCGGGACGCCTGCGGCATCTGCCGCCTGCTGATGGAGCCGTTCTTTGTGGACAACATGGTGGGCACGAAGCCGTATCTGCGTGCGTTCCACGGGCTTTACGTGGTGCTTCAGCTGTTCGTGGAGATGGGCAAGATTGCCACGCCGGATGACATCGACGAGGAGTTCTTCGGTTATTATCTGGCGCCGATGTTCAACGCCGCGAAGCGCATGAACGGCGACATGGACACCGTGTTCGGCGTCTTCTTCGGCAATGAGCCGAAGAAGTGCGCGGACGAGCTGTATCAGCTCAACGAGCTTCGCAAGGCCAAGGTGGACCAGTATTTCCGTGCCCTGTCCGAGGAGGACCAGCCGTACGCGCCGTATGTCTACATCAGCGAGGCTCCGGCCGGCATCCTGGGGCTTCTCGCCACCAAGGTGATGGGCGAGACCGGGCTTCCCACGATGGTGGTGGCGAAGCGGGGCAACGGCTATCACGGCTCCGGCCGCACGCCTGATTGGTATCCGGCCATCACGTTGCTTTCCCCGGAGGGCTTTTACATCGCGGGCCACGAGCATGCGTTCGGCATCGGCGTGACGGACGGCCGTGAGCTGAAGTCGCTGCATGCGTTCATCGCCAAGTCGGCGGATGACATCCTGGCGACTCTGCCGGAGCCGACAGAGGGCATTTCGGCCGATATCGTGCTCTCCGCGTTCGACGGGAACGCCGATTCGGGTATCGACATTCCGCTGTTCGCCGAGTACATACGGGAAATCAAGGAGTTCGCGCCGTTCGGTCCGGGGTTCGAGAAGCCGCGCGTGCTGTTCACGTTCCGTCCGCAGGACGGGGAGTGGACGACCATGGGTTCCGTGAAGCAGCACCTGAAGATTTCGTTCCCGTATGGGTTCGAGGTGCTGTGCTGGAACCAGGCGCATGACATCGACGCCCTGCAGGCCGCGGATGTCGTCGGCGTTGTAGGTTCGCTGGGTGTCAGCGAGTTCCGCGGTCGCAAGACGGTGAACTTCACGGGAGATGCGGAGGTGATTGCGAAGTGATGCAAAATATGAAACGTATCGGTCTGCCACTTCTGGCGGTGGTCGCGTACATGCTCTTGGGTGGCGTGCTCCTGCGACTGGGTCTGAACCCCATCGTCTCCACGTTGATTACCGACCTGGTCGCGTTCGGCCTTTCGTTCTGGTATCTGTGGGGCAAGCCCGTTCCGGTGGACGGTGATGGTCGCAGCTTGCTGCAGGCGCCGGCGAAGCCGGTTCTGTGGATTGGCTTGGCGCTGGTGTGGGTGTTCGGTCAGATTACGGCATCTTGGGTGCTGGTTCAGACCGGCGACCCGTCGTTCCAGACGTACCACAGCGAGCTGAACGACGTGACCGGCGTCATGGTGTGGTTGAGCCTGCTGCTCACCGTGGTGGCGGCTCCCCTTTGCGAGGAGTTCCTGATTCGCGGCGTGGTGTTCGGTACCTGGCGCAAGGTGAACCCGTGGTTCGCGTTCTTCGGCTCCTCGTTGCTGTTTGCGTTCCTGCACGGTACGTTGACGCATCTGGTGCCGACGTTTCTGACCGGCATGCTGCTGGCAGTGGCGTACGCGGTGACGGGACGTATCTGGTTCACGGTCGTTCTGCATATCGGATACAACCTCGGGGCGTCGCTTCTTGGCGGCATCTCGTTGCCGGCAGTCCTGTTCGAGCCTTGGGCATTCATCACCGTGGACGTTCTGCTGTTCGTATGGCTGTGCCTGGAGTTCCGCCATGCGTTGAAGTCCGATGTGACGTATGAGGTTGCGGGGAACGTTTCTGAGCCTTTTGGCATTGCGAAGATGATACGCCGTAGGAAAGGAGATGGGAGCGATGGCGAGACGAAGGAAGCGCCGCGCGTCGAAGACAGCGACGCATAAGAAGCGCACGCTGACACCGGAGCAGTTGGAGAAGATGCGTCAGGGTCGGGAGCGGGCAGCTCAGCGCAGGGCGCAGGCTGCTACGATGGAAAAGCGTGAGAAGGCTCTGAACGAGCTTGGGCTTCCGTCCGAGCATCCGCGCGGCCGATACGAGAAGATGCTGGACGACGTCCGGCACCGTGACGAGTGATAATAGCGACGGGTTCTTCGGAACCCGTCTTTTTTGCGCGAAAAGAACAAAGAGGCGCACCCGTGTGGGTGCGCCTTTTGCACGTCTATCCGCAGAAGATGGACGTGGCCTTGCGTGCCTCGTTGTACGCGAGAAGCAGTCCGACTCCTGCGGCGATGGCGATGATGCCTGCAGTACAGGCGATGACCTTTGCGGTGCGGCTCATGGGAACCTCCTTTCCTACCTGGTGGAGATGATAGCGTCGACCAGGCCGTAGTCGAGTGCCTCCTGGGCGGACAGGTAGTTGTCTCGCTCTGTATCGCGGGCGATGTCCTCGATGTCCTTGCCCGTGGCCTCGGCGAGCATCTCATTGATGGTCTGGCGGGTGCGCTTGATGTGCTCGGCGGAGATGAGGATGTCCGTCGCCTGTCCCTTGGCTCCGCCAAGAGGCTGGTGAATCATCACCTCGCCGTGCGGGAGCACATAGCGCTTGCCCTTCTGGCCGCAGGCCAGGATGAGGGCGCCCATGGATGCGGACATGCCGCAGCCGATGGTTACGACGTCGGGCTTGATGAGGTTCATGGTGTCGATGATGCCCATGCCGGCCGATACGGAGCCTCCCGGGCTGTTTATGTACAGGCTGATGTCCTTGTCGGGGTCCTGGGCCTCAAGGTACAGGAGCTGAGCCGTGATAAGGCTCGCGGTCTGGTCCGTCACCTCGCCGTCCAGCATGACGATACGCTCGTCAAGCAGTCGGGAGTAGATGTCCATGTGGTATTCGCCCTGGGGCGTGGTCTTTGTTGTCTGTGGTATTACCATAATCGTGGTTCCTCCTTGTTTCAGTTCTGTGTTGTGCACTCGTAGGCGTAGTACAGGTTCTTCGTATTGGCGAACCCCTGTGCAGGGTCATCGCCTGTCACGAAGCACCATTCGTCCGCTATCTCGGACGGCTCGCCGTCTATGTGCAGCTTCTTGCGAGAGATGACGAGTGGCACGGGATGGCTGTATGTCTCGGTCACGGTTACGGCCTTTTCCTTCTGTCCACCGAGTCTGGCCACCCTCTGTTCTATCGGAGGGTGGACGACGCGGTAGCGCTTGTCGTAGTGGTAGTCGATGCCGTAGTCGCGAAGTTTGTCAATGGCGGTTTCGCGTGCAAACGAGTTCTCCGGCTTGTTCCAGGTACGGTCTTCGAGTAGCGCAAGCAGGGTTTCTGCGTATGGTTCGACGGGCGGTCTGTCCGCTGATGATTGGTATCTGGAAAGGTCAGTGCCTTCCAGGTACAGCTCCAGCGCAAGCAGGGCGTAGATGTCAATCTCGAAGTCGAAGCGACCGGAGATGCAGCGGAAGTGGCCGTATACGTCCGTGCGGTCGAATTTCAGCGGGTTGTTGAGCTTGGCTCGCGTGGCAAGTCGGCTCGTGATGTAGATGTAGCCGTTTCTGCCACGGATGTTTTCGCCGTTGTCGGCATAGGTGAAGTCGAAGCAGCCCATTTAGTTTTCCTCCTTTCTTTCCGGCAGGTTGCGTATGACGTCGAAGAAGTCCTGTACCTCCTCCGACTGCAGTTTCTCGGACATCTTGTCCGTCGTGTATTCGCCGGCGTTATAGGCTTTCGCGTAGTCTACGTTGCGGGCGATGATGGCGTCGATGTCGCGTTCCATGATGGCCTTGAGGGGTGTGTAGACGCCGTTTCTCGGGTAGATTTCATAGCTCTCGACGTCGCGCGCGTGGTCGATGCCGTAGGCCGAGAACTGGAACCTGGCGAGCTGCGGGTAGGTGCTGTACAGCAGGTCGAGGACGATGTCTCCGTGACGCAGTCCCTGGTACTGGTTGGCCACGCGGTAGACGGAGCAGATGGTTCGTTCCCCGTTCATCAGCTGCTCACCGGATTTGGTGTAGCGGGGCAGGGTGTCCCATTTGTCGCCGAGGTACTCGGCGTTTGTGTCCCAGTGCTTGCAGCCTTTGCGGAGCGGAACCTCCGAGACGATGTCCCGGACGGTGGCGTGGCGGCTTGCCGCCTCCACGATTTCGTCCTCCGTCCGCCAGCGATTCAGAAGCTCGTAGCCGTGCAGGTATTTCTTGAGGATGCGGCGGTATTCCGCATCCTCTGCGTTGCGCTTGGACTCGTCGGTGGCCTTTTCGCGTTTCATGACGTCCGTGAGCCGTTCCAGCTCAATGTAGGTCTTCTGCTTAAGGGCGTCCGTTTCGATGCCGAAGTGCTTTGTCAGTTCGTCGAATGGGATGTGTCCGTACATGCCGTCACCTCCTTGCTGTGAGAGTTGCGAGATGGTTCGAGTATCTCGGAGTAGTCTTCCTGCATGAAGTACGTATACATCTCTGAGGAGACGTCCTTTGGCTGGAGCGCCTCGAACTTCTCCTTTGCGCCGGGTTCCTCGTCCTCGTCCCAGTCGTCGTAGTAGGTGATGATGTCGTTGTCATCCGTGCAGCGGTGGTACTGCTGGTCGGGGTCGATGAGGCGGCACGCTGTGTCGTACAGTCCAGGCTCCCCGTATCCGTAGTCTTTCTGTTCGACGACCTGGCCGTCCACGAAGACGTATTCGCCTGCGAAGGCGGTGAACTGCTCTTCTGCGTACTGCATGTACAGCGGGATGCGGAGCTTTTTGGACAGATGGCACATCAGCTCGATGACGGGTGACCATGCGGTCTCGAAGTAGATGGCGAAGTCCTCTTCGGATACGCTGGTCTCGCTGGCGTTCCACTTGGTGCCCCATACGGACGTGCACCATGTGTACCAGTCGAAGCAGCCGTACAACAGCAGGCAGCGCAGTGCGGTCTTGCCATATTCCTCATAGGTGTCGAAGCAGTAGAAATTCGGCATGTTCTTGCGGCCGTTGGCGTAGCGCTGTATCTCTGCCTCCATGGCCTCTGTGTCCTGCGATGCGTCGGATATCTTGTCCGCGATTTCGATGTCGATGTTCAGGCGCTTCTTTTTCTTGGTCGTCGCATTGGCGAACATGACGACGCGGTTGTTCGACAGGAAGCGGACGTTCGGATATTCCTTGTGGATGGCCTGGCATACCTCAGTCTTGCTGATGGGCTGACCGCATCCCAGGTAGTATGCGATGGCGCGGATGTGTTCGCTGCTTGAGCAGCCCGGCATCTTTCCCAGTACGTCCGGCATGGGGATGATGCGTTTGAAGTCCATGTTTCCCTGATTCAGGACGCATTCCTTCAGTCGTGAGAAGTCGTGTTCGTTCTGGCAGCGGATTTCGTTGTAAGCCCAATTTGGCATGGTGATTCCTCCTTTTGGTTCATTCGATATTCGGTTGATGGCGACGGCTGATGGCTGCCGCCCTATCATTCGACGGCTTCGCCGTCTTGGCGCTCGATATTCTTGGCGATGGCACTGCATGCGATGTCGGCAAGCTCGTCTCTCAGCTCGGCGCGTGCCTTGCGGTGTTCGTCCGGGTCATGTTCGAGCTTATATTCCTCCCAGAACGCTTTGGCATCCTCTGCAAGGGTCGATGCGATGGGTGTCATGTCATTGGCATCCCATGCGCCGTTCTTCAGTGCCCGCATGAGTGCAAACCATTCGGCCCATTTTTCGTTCTCGACGAGTGCGTCTGCAAATGTCGCGCCTTTGCTGCGTCGTTGTATGAACTGCCAGCAGTGCATGGCACGGGCCAGGCATTTCATGCGCGTGGGGCTGTCGGCGATGGTCGGTGCGATGGGCACGTGCGTTTTCATCATCTGGCTCTGCAGCATGCCCTCCGTGGTACGCAGCTGCTGATACAGGTCTGCAGACGCGATTTTCTCCGCGTGGGCGCGAAGTTCTGCAACCTCTGTCTCGTAGCGGGGGTTGATGATGATGTGTGGCGTGAACAGGGTCTCGCAGAAGTTGATGGACTGCTTGATGTAGGCGTCCATCATTTGCCGTACGTCCTTGACTGTCACCTTGCCCGTGCCGTAGCAGTAGGAGCTTGACGGCGTGCTTTTCACGGGGTCCTCGCCCGAGGGACAGCCGAAGATGAGTTCGTGCCGTGACGGCACGATGACGCTGTATGCGTCCACGTCGCTTGTTGGCGTGTCGAGACCGTAGTTCTGGGAGCCGTACAGGGCTGTGAACATGACTTCTCGTGAGAGGGAGACGCGGTCGTGGTAGCGTTGCAGTGCTTGTGTGATTCGATTGTCCATGGTGTAGCTCCTTTTCTTGGGTGGTTTATTTGCCGTATTCCACGATGGTGGGACGGCAGGCCAATACGGCGGATAGCGAGTAATCGGTGATGCCGTGTTCGTCGGAATACCAGTCTGGCGAGAATAGCTCCCACGCATGTTCGTAGCTTTCTTCGTATCCAGACAGCATTCTCTCAAATACGCTCGCCGGCGTGTCGGCTATGAATTGCCGTACGGTTTCAGCCAGTATGGTTGCCGTTACGTTGATGGGGAAGGTGTCGCCTCTGTCTCCGTAGCTGTGGAAAACGAGCATGTGCTTCTTTGCATCGGTTTCCACGGTCTTGATGGTTCCGATTTGTGATAGCAGGAACTCGCATGCGGGGATAAGGTCGGCGTCTTTTGTGCCGGTGATGGCGAATTTTTCGATACTCATAGTGTCCTCCTTTCAAATGAGTCAGCCCACAAGCAGACCTTTCAAAGGTCTCTAAACGGGCGAAACGATATGGAAAATTCTGCGCGAAATCATTTCATGTAATGATTTCTGTTTTATTTTTCGCCCGTTCGTTCTTCATGGGATGCCATCCCGTGAAGTCTTATCGCGTGTGATGACCGTGCGTGGCGGTCATCGTATGGTCATCGCTTACGCGCCCGTTTCGCTATGGCGTTTCGCATTGCGGCGGGTTTCATGCCCTTGCGTGCTATGAGGAGCGCCGCGTTTCGTGATACGCGTCGGGTGTGATGCGAAGCGGACGCTGTGCGATGTCTGTTCGCTGTTGCGCGACGGTGTTTGCTTCGATGTGTCATGACCAGGTGCCGTCGATGTAGTCGATGGTATAGTCTGGCATGGCGTTGTACACCTCCATATGCATGTTGATGGATGCGTCGTCGGAGCGTGCGTCCACGAACACCGAGCGGGGGATGTTCTCTCCGTCAAGGTACACGGGCGTGACGAAGTAGTAGACGGTGCCGTCGGGATGGTTCTGTAGGTAGTCGCTGACGAGTTGTTCCACGTACTGGATGCCGCCTCGCATGTTGTTCTTGCCCACGTTCTGCGCCCTCGTTCCCGTGATGAGGTTGTATTCCTCATCGTCGCCTCCGAGGGCGTGTGCGATGAGGTGCGAGCGGTTCCAGAACCATCCATGGTAGTCGGTTCCGTCGGCGAACGTTACGTCGGCTTCGCCGTTTCTGTCCGGCCAGCCGATGGGTTCGATGTCGCTCAATGACTCGCGTTCGCGCTGACCGTGTTCGTAGTTCTCATATGACAGCAGGGCAGATGCGCGCTGCGTTTTAGAGTCACGGTCGTATTCGTAGCGGATGTCACCGGGCGCGAGGTCGTTTCTCGGGATGATAGCCGGGCCGTCGATGCAGTACATATCCGGGTAGAGTGCCTCGTTCCATGCCGTTGGCTTATAGCTGTTACGCGGGTCTGCGTTCGACGGTTCCTGTACGTCAGTATCAGACGGGTGCTCGTTAATGACAGTGTTGTCGTCTGGTGCTGTCTGCTGTATTTCGGGCGTAGCTATGGTGTCGGGTCCCGTGTACGTGATGAGAGACGTGATGCCGGTACCTGCGAGTATGGCAATGAGCAGACCTGCGATGATGCCGGTGAGCGGTTTCTTATGCTTCATGTTCGATATCCTCCTTTTCATGAGGTGCGACGTGACGAGATTTCGTTGGTCTATGACGTCGCATCTTATGTTGTTTCTTTCTTTGCGAAGTCTTTGATACGGTGTAGCCGTTCCGATGGTGTCTGCGCGGTGCTTGGTACAAGCCTTGCGGATGCTCTCGGCGGAGTATCCGCGATTCGCCGCATCGTATCAACGATGGGGCGTGGGGTGGGGCGTCAGCGATAGCCGAAGGCTTTGTCGCAGCCCCGCAAGGTACGAGGCATAGCCTATGTGCCGCGCAGCGCGCGAAGCGCTCGCGACGTAGTCGCAGGAAGACGGCACCGAGTGCCGGCTCAAGGGCACCCAAGAACGTCCGGTGGACGTTCGCAGGGCGAGGCACGGATGTGCCGAGTAAGGGCCTCGCAGCGAAGCGGAGAGGTGAGCCTGCGCAAGCAGGCGAAGGACTGTCGGCTATGCCGACCGCGAAGGGTGGAGAACGAAGTTCGGAACCCTGATGCGTCAGTCCCCCTTATGCCCTTTTCCCCTTTTGTCCCCGAAGCGTACAGCGGAGGGGAATGGGGAAGATTTCGCCTGATTTATGCCGTGAAACGGCGGCGAAAAACCGCGTCACGCCCTGCGTTAAATTCGTCGCGATTTGCGCAAATCGCGAAAGTTGGTTGCGAAAGCCCATAAACAGGGGGCGAAACCGCGCGAATTTTCGCCGACGTTCGGCACGAAGTGACGACGTTGCGAAAATGCGGTTTCAGCCCTCCTGTGACCGACGGGCGCGCCTTTGGGCGCTGTCCGGCGGCAGTCTCGGCGACGGTGTTCCCGGCGACGTACCGCAGCGCATGCGCACCGCGTCAGCGGTAGCGTTGCTGCGGATGCGTGTGCGCAGACCGGAAAGCGGGACGGCTCTGTGAGCTGTCACGCGGGGTCGTAGCACATGCGTAGGGACGGGTGCCTCGTTTTCGGTGCGGGGACGCAAGGACGCGCAGCGTTTCGTGCGCTATGGTGCACGGTGCACCCGTCCCTCTTCGCGTCGTATCCCGTTTCGCGATTGCATCGCGAGATTGCCGGAGGCACCGTCCCGCGCCGCGTGGCATCACGTGGCGTAAAGCCGTAAGGCTTTTTTCGCGAAGCGAGAGGACGGGGCAGCAGGCATTTGCCGTGTACGGGTGTTTGTTACTATGGGCACCGCGTGCCCGTTACGATGTGCGACCCGGACGTGAGTGGGCGGACGGGTTGCGCCATGTTACAGTGATAACGTATCTCGCATGTAGGCGTGGCGGGACCATTTTAGCGAAGCCTGTGCGGAGCGCGAACGCAGTTGTCGTTTTCTTCGCAAATTACCGAGGAGTGTGACGACGAAAGGAATTTGCGAAGAAAACGAACGTGTTGTATCAGGAGCGCGGAGTCGGGCGAAGCCTTGCTGCAGTCACAGCGTGACCGCCCGGTTCCCGTTTTGAGGCCTTGGCCGATGCCTACCTTACCGAACCCTTCGGAGCTTGCGGAGGTGGTTCGGTTCTCCTGTGTACCGTGACATGAGGCCGCTGCGTATGCGCGGCCGTCTCGGAGCACATATCGCGTGCTCGCATCGCGGTGCGTCGCGGTGTTTTCACGTCGTATTCCATGGCGTTGCGTGAGCTTTGCGCTCTCGCGTGGTATGACCTTGCCGCCCTGTGTGGCGGCGGGG
>JFBN01432888.1_pt1 | contig 58231 bp, 41 predicted proteins | sample 768741 | NCBI WGS metagenome assembly JFBN01 (sample SAMN01983846, study PRJNA193217) | chicken gut metagenome | biome: terrestrial biome; isolation source: ceca of Broiler chicken | host: Gallus gallus | place: United Kingdom: England | collected 2010-09-07
CCAGTTGGGTCCAAAAATGAAAAAAGGGGCTCCGAAACGGAGCCGAAAATATAAAAAGATGAGTTCGATCGGAAAAATTACCGGGACAGTCTGCCGATTGACTCATAATGACGGTATTAAACGACTGTCCCTAATCTACAAATCGAACCAAACGCTGAAAATCCACAATAAAAGTTCGATAGTCTGTCACCAAATTGCACAAAGGAGCCTTCGTCGGGGCTCCTTTTTTGCGCTCGTACCGGCGGAATCACCCCAAACAAACGGCAGCTGCGCGACAACACAGCATGCGCACATGGAGCGCAGGAGGACCGCTCACCGTCAATGGGCCGAGCCGGAGGGTGCGGAGTCGGTGTAGGCTTTCAGAAGTTCGTCGGAGGGTATTTCGCGCATCAAATCCGCACATATTTCACGGCATCGCTCCCAGACATCGTTGCCATAGCGCACCCTCGACAATTCATCATCGGGGAAGAGGCGTTCTGCCTGCCGCCTGACAGAGTCCCGCAAAAAGGTGAAGACGAACGGGAAATAGACACTGTCGACCAACTCCCGGTAGGAAATGATATCCATATTGTGCCGGCAGGTCCGCACGGAATCACACTTCTCCTTGGACAGGGCGACGAACGAAAGCAACAGACGCTCGTATTTCTGTTCATCGGTTTCTTCCGCATCCGAAACCACATGCGGAAGCGCCTCTCCTCGTTCCGAACGGACCCCCTGCACACCCTCTTCCCGGACAAGGTTCCAGACCGTGAGCCCGAGGAGCCCGACAAGAAAGAGAATCACCACCGCCCAAGAAACGGGCCGGCGACGGCGGGCAGCCGTCTCCGGAGCTTCGCGAAATTCGGGACCTGCCTCTCCCGAACAGCCGGAACAGAAATCGCTCCATCCGGTACTTCCCACATAGCGAGCCAGGACTGACAGGGTGGACGGGCGCGGAATCGTCCCCGGTTTGATATAGCCGAACAGGCGTTTAAGCGTCGAGGCACTAATCAGTTCTCCCGTTTTAAGCCGAATATCCGCAGACAACCGTTCGTAATCGGTCGGAGAATCCAACGTCTGTCCGAATGCAGCAACGACCGCACGCTTCAATCGTTCGATATGTTCTACCCTATTTTCCACATATGCAAAGATACGATTTTCGAGAATGAATCGCAATGCGCCGTAATGGATTTGGACTTGCTGCAGGTCGGTCCTACATTTGCAGCATCAAAAGCAGTCCCAACATTTATGTTTTGTGCGACAAAAATCTTATATTTGTACCATGCATGCGGTTTGCCGTATGCGACATGATATAAGACACGTGAATCTTAGGATTCCCAGGACAACAAAACCGCCAATTTTGAGGTGACGATTCCGTTACCTGTTCAACCCGGGAAGAATAAGCACGGTCTGCACTTGCATGGTGCGGACTGCTTGTTTTTCTATTGAGGGTTGAGAGCGCTTGGCGGTGCTTGTTGTCCGAATGGAAGGCTGCAGGTTCCGCACTTTTTGTTGATGCATGCACCAAGGCAAGAATACCAGTCAGAATATTCAATCCTTAAAACCAAAAGACATGGAAACATAGCTTTCGACAGTCCCGAGATGGCTGAATCAGGACATGCGGACACACGCACAGCGCATCTTCTTGAACTATGAAAACCCGACTATCACAAAACACACCAAAACGTGCAGTCATGAAAAAACTTCTGCTTCTAAACATGCTCCTTCTGACCTTATTACTCACCGGATGCGGTCCCAAGCCGTACGAAAACCGCATATGGGAAGGAGCCTTGTACCGTACAGCTGACGGCGAAAAGCTCTCCGACGTCTCTCTGGCTTTGTCGAACGACACGTTGAGAATCTACTCCAACGCCATCTTCGGAGTCGGGAACGAGACCTTGGTCCGACAGCGAAAACAAAACGACATGTACACTTTCGCCAATACCGGGGGAGAGAAATTCACGATGAGATTCGAATACACGAAGAGCGGTTCAGACAGGGAGACGCTCTGCGTCTACGGTCCCGACTACACCATCGACCTGCAGCCCGCCGCCGGGAGCGATTTTACGGACGAAATGCTGGCATTTTATCGGAAGCGCGAAGTCCCGGCCGATGCGGCGCTCTATTTTTCAGGGCCCTGGACGGGTGAGATTCGACGTATCCGCGACATGCAAAAGCTCTCCAAGGCGTGCGCCGTCTTCAACGGCGACTCGCTGACAATCTATTCCAATGCCATTTTCGGCAAACAGAACTCGGCATTGGTCTACGACGGCTACCGCAACGGCGCATTCTATTACATTGGGAAAGAGCTTGGATTCATTTTACGGCCCCAACGCTCCAACGGGCAGCTGACCCTTACCTGCGCCGGGTTTGAGTTGATTCTTGCTCCATGCGACAGCCTCGGCACGGAAGAGCTCTCGTTCTACAAGGGGTACGACGTGTCGCCCCATGCCGACGACTATATCTTCGGGACATACGAAGGCAGCAGCATCGGCCGCATCAAGAACGCCGGGATGCTTTTTGCCATGTTCGGCATGGCTCCGGACGCCATGGATGTGAGAATCCGCATGACCCTGACGTTTCTCGAGGGGAACCGCGTACAGATGACCAACGAAAGCTCCATGGTGAATCGCGACATGCAGATGCTGACGATGCTCTCGGGAACGACGGGAGAGAAAGAGACCAGCATCCTGAAATACCGGGTCGAGGGCAATCAAATAACAATCGGGAAGGGAGACCGGCTGCTCATACGCCCCGATGGCAATCTGTACTACGTCGGCGCCGATGAAAAAGGCCTGACGCTCGACCCCTTCATCCTGAACCGGACGGAATAGGGAATCAAACGTTTAGTCAACTCAAAAACAACAAAATGAACAACAAACTAATCATCAAGGCATTTTATGTGCTATGGCTCCTGCTGGCATCGGCAGCACCTGCACAGACATTCGGGCAACAGAAGAATTGGTCCGCCAAACAGGTTGAGGCGGCAAACAAGGCCGTTACCGTATACATGAAACACGACACACGAGAGAGCAAACATCTCGCAGCGGCGGCCATCTCCGAGATTTTAGGCATCTCTTTGCCCGAAGCATACAAATACATTGACAATCGGGTCGCTACCACTTTGATGACATTCGCGAGACGAGAGGAGCAAGCAAAAGAGCGATTAACAAAAGCCTACCTGGAAATCCGCGATACATGCGCCGGTTACATTCACAAACTATATGGAGGCAGTCTATTGACACAAGAAGAGATAGAGGCGTTCCCAAGATTCCATAAGATGAACAATATCGCATCCAAATATTTAGGTTATTCCGGAACATCCGTTCGCAGCATGAGTAAAGCGGACATTCCAGTAATGCGCAACCATACAATCAAATACGGAGATGGGTCCGGTCGTTTTCGGAATCTATGGAGCCCGACTGTCACATTAGTCGGTTCGACCATCGTAAGGAATTATCAGACTAACAGAACGGATACTGTCTTGCAATTTACCGTACCAGACAACATGAGCTGTTGTATTCTGTGGTATAAATCGACAGGGGTGATTCAAGCCTACTGGGCCAAAGACAAGATGTTGAGCTGTTCTGTCATCAAGGGAGATTTCAGCGGCTTTTTACCGGAAACGGTTGCTCAATACTCGAAAGACTCCTTGGAATTGCGCAACAACTTGAAGAATCATGTAATTGCGAGGGTGGAAGATTTCTTCAAACATGAAAAATCGGAGAATCCCTGGCCATTAAGATTCTATGACTTAAGCAAAGTCGTCAAGAAAAAAGCAAAGCCGCTGCCGTCCTATCTGAAGCCCGGTAATCTATACTTTGTGGGAAAAGACAGGGGATATGACATTTGGACATTCAGCAGTGGGAAATATCAAATGTCCCACAAAGGAGAATCCTCCATGGAAGCATCATTTTTCAGTGAAGACCCAATCAGCAAGATTCGAGAGATGCTCTCGAAAATCAATTCAGAAGAAGACATCCATCGCATTTACCAACAATGTTCCATGAATGAAACAGCCCGATTCATATTCCCCTTTATCAATAATAAATTTTTCTTTGACATGAAAGATTTCTTTATAGACAATATTCCTAGCATATTGGCCCAGAGCAAGTTGTATGAAAGTTTTTTGTGTTATAAAAACCGGGATGTGCAGACCACTCCCAACAAGCCAGACTATCACGGTATGCCGTTATCCCAACGACGTGAGTTGTATCTGTTCCTTGTTGTAGACAAGCAAAACAAGCAAATATACCTTGTGGATGGCGTCAAGCAACAAAAAGTCGAGATTACCCCTTCTCTGCGTTTTTTGCTGCAATAACATCACACGCTCAGGGACCCTGCTCTTCACTCTGTTTCGATTTTATGCCGCACCCCTCTGATTCGGGAAGTATTGTGTGAAGTATATTTCGAGGCTGTTCCGGATTTTCAAAAATCCGGAACAGCCTCATTCCAACAAAGAGGGCACCAACAAATTGGCAGTCATACCCGACCGGGAACTATTTGGGGACGGAAAGGATTTCAACGGCCCGGCCCCGCGAAAAAATAGCCCGGCGGGGTGCGAATCCCCGAAAATTCGGTAATTTTGCCGCATGACTTCGCTCTATCACGACATCATCTTCGGCCCCGTCCACTCGCGGCGGCTCGGCCTCTCGCTGGGAGTCAACCTGCTCCCCGTCGAATCGAAACTCTGCAGTTTCGACTGCATCTACTGCGAATGCGGCTGGAATGCCGAGCACCCCGGAGCCCGGCGCTTCAACCCCCGCGAGGAGGTGCACGACCATCTCGAGGCGACGCTCCGCCGCATGGTCTCCGACGGCACCCCGCCCGACGTCATCACCTTTGCCGGAAACGGAGAGCCGACGCTCCACCCCCGCTTCGAACAGATTATCGACGACACGCTGCGGCTGCGCGACGCGCTCTGCCCCACGGCGCGGGTCTCGGTGCTCTCGAACGCCACGCAGCTCCACCGCGAGGAGGTGCGCCGCGCGCTGCTGCGCGTGGACAACAACATCCTGAAGCTCGACTCGGCCTTCGACGCCACGGTGCGGCGGATGAACAACCCGCAGAGCCCCGACTACCGCGTGGCGCGCGTCGTGGAGCAGATGAAGCTCTTCGAGGGGCAGCTCATCGTCCAGACGATGTTCCTGCGCGGCGAGTGCAACGGAGCGCGCGTCGACAACACCACCGAGGAGGAGGTCGCAGCCTGGCTGCGCCTCATCGGCGAGATTCGGCCGCGGCAGGTGATGGTCTACTCGCTCGACCGCGACACCCCCTGCCCGACGCTCGAAAAGGTTCCGCGCGAGGAGCTCCGTGCCATTGCCGCACGGGTCGAGGCGCTCGGCATCGCCTGCTCGGTAGCCTGACGCACCCGAAAAAGACGACACACCATGCAGATACTCCTCTCCTGCGCCAAGACGATGTCCTCCGAGGGCTCCTTTGCGGCGCCCCGCACAACCGCCCCGCGCTTTCTCCGCGAGGCCGAAGAGCTGGCTGCCCGCATGGCCGCCCTGACGACCGACGAGCTGGCCCGCCTGCTGCGCGTGAACGGCACCCTGGCGGCCGAGAACCGGCAGCGCTACCTCCGCTTCCACGACCCCGACGGCGAGGCCGTAGCCGCGCTGGCCGCCTACACGGGCATTGTCTTCCGCCACATCGCCCCCGAGCGCTTCACGGCCGACGACCTGCACTATGCCCAGCAGCACCTCCACATCACCTCGTTCCTCTACGGACTGCTGCGGCCGCTCGACGCCATCCGCCCCTACCGGCTCGAGGGCGACGTGCGGCTGCCGGGGCTCGACGAGCCGCTCTTCGACTTCTGGCGCACGCGGCTGACCGCCCCCCTCATCGAGCAGGTGCGGGCCGACGACGGCGTGCTGGTCAATCTGGCCAGCGCCGAGATGAAGCGTCTCTTCGACTGGAAGCGCCTCAGCCGCGAGGTGCGGGTGGTGACCCCAGAATTCCGCATCCGCGAAGGGGAGCGGCTGCGCACCGTGGTCGTCTATACGAAGATGTGCCGCGGCGAGATGACCCGGCGGCTGCTCTGCGGCCGGCTGCGCGAGCCCGACGAGCTGAAGACCTTCGACTGGGAGGGATTCCGCTTCGACCCGGCGGCAAGCCGCGGCGACAGCTGGTGCTTCACGCTCGGATAGCAACCCGGCGGCGCGGCGGCGAGCAAACAAAGATTTCGCGGCAACCCGGCGGCAAGCAAACAAAGGTCCCGCAGCATCCCGGCGGCACGAAAACGGCCCGGAAACAACGCAGCAGCAACCCGGCGCACGCACACCTTCCTCAGCCGCAGATACGAACAAGGGCGGCATCGACTCTTCCTCGATGGGAAGGAGCGATGCCGCCCTGTTTTGTCGTATGGTCCGCGCCGCCGCTACCGTCCGAGCAGCGCGCGCAGAATCGCCTCCTCGTCGTAGCCGCAGAGGGCGTAGAGCTGGGCCGGCGTGCCGTGCTCGACCCATGCGTCGCCCACGCCGAGCGCATGCACCTCGACCTGGTAGCCGCGCCGGTTGAAGAAGGCCGCAACGGCCTCGCCCACACCGCCGCGCAGCGAGCCGTCCTCGACGGTCACCACCCGCTTGAAGGTGCGTCCCACCTCGTCGAGCAGCTCCTCGTCGAGCGGCTTGACGAAGCGCAGGTCGTAGTGCGCCGCCTCGACCCCCTCGCGGGCGGCCCGTTCGGCGGCGCGGGCCGCGAAGTTGCCCACCGGCCCGACCGTGAGCAGCGCCACGTCGCCCCCCTCGCGCAGCCGCCGGCCGCGCCCCACGGGAAGCGTCTCGAAGGGGCAGCCACGCCACGGGGCGCCGACTCCGTTGCCGCGCGGATAGCGGAGCATGAAGGGTCCGCCCCACTGCAGCGCCGTGTACATCATGTTGCGCAGCTCCGTCTCGTTCATCGGCGCGGCGATGACCAGCCCGGGAACGGTGGCGAAGGCGACCATGTCGAACAGACCGTGGTGCGTCACGCCGTCCTCGCCCACGATGCCGCCCCGGTCGAGGCACAGCACCACGGGCAGATGCTGTATGGCCACGTCGTGAATCACATTGTCGTAGGCGCGCTGCATGAAGGTCGAGTAGATGTTGCAGAAGGGGACCATCCCCGCGGCGGCCAGACCGGCCGAGAAGGTGACGGCGTGGCCCTCGGCGATGCCCACGTCGAAGCAGCGCTCGGGCATCTCGCGCATGAGGATGTTCATCGAGCAGCCCGAGGGCATGGCCGGCGTGATGCCCACCACGCGCCGGTCGAGCCGCGCCAGGTCGAGGAGCGTCTCGCCGAAGACATCCTGGTAGCGCGCCGTGCCCGACGGTGAGACGATGCGCTCGCCCGTATCGAGGTTGAAGCGCCCCGGGGCGTGCCATACGGGCTGGTCGTGCTCGGCCGGCAGGTAGCCCTTGCCCTTGACCGTCATGACGTGGAGCAGCTTCGGGCCGCCGATGTCGTGCAGGCCGCGCAGTGTGCGCACCAGCTCCTTGAGGTTGTGGCCGTCGACCGGGCCGAAGTAGCGGAAGTTGAGGCTCTCGAAGAGGTTGCTCTTGTTGAGCAGCCCCTGCTTGATGGCGTTGCCCGTCTTCTGGCAGAGGCGCAGCAGCCGCGGCGTATGCGACAGCACGCCCCAGAGCCGCTGCTTGAGGCGGTTGTAGTGGACCGAGGTCGAAATCTTGAGCAGGTAGTTCTTCAGCGCGCCGGTGGCCTGGTCGATGGCCATGTTGTTGTCGTTGAGAATCACCAGCAGGTCGGTGCCCTTGCTCGCCCCGGCGTTGTTGAGCCCCTCGAAGGCCAGACCGCCCGTCATGGCGCCGTCGCCGATGACGGCCACCACCTTGCGCCGCTCGCCCCGCAGCTCGGCGGCCTTGGCCATGCCGAAGGCGGCCGAAATCGAGACCGAGGCGTGGCCCCCGCCGAAGGCGTCGTACTCGCTCTCGGCCATGCGCGGGAAGCCGCTGATGCCCCCCAGCTGCCGCTTGTGGCGGAAGGCCTCGCGGCGGCCGGTGATGATTTTGTGGGGATAGGTCTGGTGTCCCACGTCCCAGACAATCTTGTCCTCGGGCGTGTCGTAGACATAGTGGAGCGCCGCGGCAAGCTCCACGGCACCGAGGCTCGAGGCCAGGTGGCCGGGGTTGACCGAGCACTGTTCGATGATATAGTGGCGCAGCTCGTCGCAATAGCGGCGCAGCTCCTCCTCGGAGAGGCGCTTCAGGTCGCGCGGCGAGTCGACTTTGTCAAGCAGTTTGTAGTAATCGGAAGACATGTCTGTACAAAAGCTGTACAAAGATAGTGATTTTTGCGAAACGCGTGCATGCCGGCCCCATTTTCGCCCGGCGGAGGCGCACCGCCGAATTTCATTCCTCCCTTTTCGTGGACGTTTTTGTCGCGGGAAGCGGATTTTTTCGTATCTTTGGAAAAGAGCGCATGCGGTGTGCCGCAGCAGCCTCCGACGGTGTGGCGCAACACGCCGCACGTCTGCAACAGCAGCCGCTTCAGAACAGAACCCCAAACCATCCGCCCATGACCCGAAACGCCTCCGGCAGCGGAACCGAGCATCCCGCTTCCGCCGACAAACAGCCCCCGCGCAGGGACGCGGAGCAGCCCGAACGGCTCATCGTCCGCATCACCCGCTACCAGCCCTTCATCGACATCGTCTCCGACCGCCGCAAGATTGTCAACGCAGCGCTGCTCATCACGCTCGTCACCTGCCTGATTTTCATGGCACTGCTGGCCATCGTCCTCACCGTCAAGCGCATCTACCCCTACAACGACATCCAGACCAACGCACTGGGAGCCATGACCATCAAGGATGAGGACAAGGAGGTGACCTACTGGCTCTTCAACACCGCCGAGCTCTGGGCCAACTCGGGCATCGCCGTCAAGCGGGGCGACGTGCTGACCATCCGCGCCTCGGGCCTCTCGCACTCGGCCATCCACCACCTGCAGGAGGACACCGAGAACAACAGCCGTCTGCGCGACCCGTGGAGCGACACCGAAGGGTTCCACGCCTCGGCGCAGCGCGACCCGCTGCGGGCCAGGTGGCGCATCATTCCCCAGCAGAAGCAGGATGCGCTGCTCATGCAGGTCATCCCGGGCGGCATCGCCAACAGCGGCACGGTCGACGTGCGCCATCTGACCGCCTTCTCGCTCACGGAGGACGGTGCGCACGAGACCAACGACCTCTACCTGATTGGCAAGGAGCGTACGGAGCTCCACATCAACCAGGACGGCATCCTCCATTTCGCCGTCAACGACATCGTGCTGACCCCCGACATCATCTACGAAATGGTGCTCGACAACCTCCACTGCATCGGAGGCGCCGAGCCGGCCGTCGACCGCTTCATCCGGGAGTTCCGCGCGCAGCATCCCGCCGGGCAGGGGTGGAACTTCGACAAGTCGCGCGAGCGGAACTTCCGCCTCTTCGAGGCGCTCGGCAAGGAGCCTGCTCTCTGTGCGCTCTACCGGGCGCGCAACGGCGCGTGCTACAACTTCGGCCCCTATCCCGCCCTCGACGGGCAGGAGCCCTGCAACACGCTTTCGCGCAACGAGATGAGCTACTACAACGAACAACGGTACTACAACGCGTGGTACGACGACAACGTGGGGTCGTTCCTCATCGTCGTCGAACGCAAAAAATAGCGGGCCATGAAACATCTGCGCGAAGTATTGCAGGCGGTTTCCCCGCGGAAACGGCTGCGCGACCTCTCCATCGAGGAGGAGGACCTGCTCAACGCCGTCATCGAGCGGAGCCGCCGGGAGCAGCTCCGTCTCTGCACGCTGCTGGCACTGGCCGTCGGCTGCCTCATCTTCCTCGTCTCGCTGGCCATCTTCCTCATCCACGACGTGGTGCTCTACCGCAACGACATCGCGGTAAGCCGCACGGGGGCCCTCATGCCCCGCAAGGCCTGCCAGTGCGAACAGGCGCTCTATCTGTTCAACACCTCGCAGCTCTGGGCCGACACCGGCATCACCCTCAACGAGGGCGACCGCGTCAAGATTTCGGTCTCGGGCGCCTTCCACAGCTCGCTGCCCCAGCTCGTGCGGGCCGCACGCGAAAACCGACGCCCGCCCTACGCCTGGCTGGACGCCTCCGCCGCGGACGAGCAGCGCTTCGTCGACACCGACTCGCTGCGGGAGGAGCCGGGCGGAGGCGCCGGAACGGGCCGGCAGCCCTCCGTCGTGGCCGGAAGCGAGGAGTGCATCGTCCCCGAAGCCCGCTTCGGCGCAATTCTCTACCAGATTGTCCCCGACGCGGAGCCCTGCAGCTCGGACCACACCGCCGCCGGTTTTGCGGAGCGCGTCCAGGTGCTGAGCCCCGACCAGGGACGCGAATTCCGCCCCGTAACCCGAAGCGGGACCCTCTATCTGGCCGTCAACGACATCTACCTCAACGACTCAATCATCGAACGGCACGAACGGGCCAACCGCCTGGCCGCACAGCGCTTCTTCGAGCGGCACGCAATGGCGCACGACGGCGACACGACCCTCCTCGAAAAGCCCCTGGCCGGCGACCCGAAGCTCATCGACGCCTTCCTCGCCGAGAGCGGAATCGAGCTCTACCACCGCCCCCATCGGGACACGCTCCTCTTCGCAGGGTGGCGCTTCCGCGACTACTTCCGCCACAACCGCGAGGTCTGGTTCAGCGACAACCTCGGACAGGTCGCCCTCTCGGTCGACATCCGCCGCCGCATCCGCTTCTACAGCCACGCGCTCTGGTACCGCAGCCTCGAGACGCAGCTGGCGGCCGCCATCGACGAACGGCACGACGTCCCCGTCATACGGACCCTCGGACGGTGGCTGCTGCTCATGGCCGAATTCTTCATCGCCATTCCGCTGCTCTTCTTCGCACTCTCGGCCCTCGCCGCAATGCTCATCTACGCCATATCGGCTCTGCTGCTATGGCTCATCAGAGGCTTCATGGCTCTGCCGCTCAGCATCTTGCACCGGGTCGAGCGGCGCAGGCTCCGCCGCAGGAGCCGTCCCGGCCCCTCAAATGAATGAAATGGCGCTCGATTTTTTCCGAAAAAATTTCCTATCTTCGCAAAACGATAACTGTCATCTTGCATGAAATACAGACGAATTCTTCTGAAACTGAGCGGTGAATCGCTCCAGGGTTCCCAGAAATACGGGCTCGACCCGGCACAGCTCCAGTCCTACGCCGAGCAAATCAAGGCGGCTGCGGCCGAAGGCTTCCAAATCGGCATCGTCATCGGCGGCGGCAACATCTTCCGCGGGCTGAGCGGCGCCAAGCGCGGCTTCGACCGCGTCAAGGGCGACCAGATGGGGATGCTGGCCACCATCATCAACTCGCTGGCACTCCAGTCGGCGCTCGAGGACAACGGCGTCAAGGCGCGCGTGCTCACCTCGATTCGCATGGAGCCCATCGGCGAATACTACTCCAAGGCGAAGGCCATCGAGTATCTCGAGGCGGGCGAGGTGGTCATCATCGGCGGCGGCACGTCGAACCCCTACTTTACGACCGACTCGGCGGCGGCGCTGCGCGGCATCGAAATCGAGGCCGACGTGCTGCTCAAGGGGACGCGCGTGGACGGCATCTACACGGCCGACCCCGAGAAGGACCCCACGGCCACGAAGTTCGACCGCATCTCGTTCGAGGAGGTGCTCGACCGCCGACTGAAGGTGATGGACCTGACGGCCTTCACGCTCTGCCGCGAGAACGGGCTGGGCATCGTCGTCTTCGACATGGACACGCCGGGCAATCTGGGCAAGGTGCTTGCCGGAGAGCCCATCGGCACCGTCGTCGGGCGATAACGCCGCGCTGCCGCCATGCGGAAGCGGAGCGATACCGACCCCGCCCCCAGGGGCCCGGAGCCGAAACCCGAGGTAAGGGACGCGAAGACGCAACCCGGGGCAAGGGAGCCGGAGGTACGACCCGATGCGATGACGCCGGAACCAGCTGCAAGGGACGCGGAGGCACAACCCGGGGCAAGGTACGCGGAGGCGCAACCCGGGGCCATCCGGGAGCAGGCCGAAGAGGGCAGAGGAGGCAGAGGCCGCCGGGAGGTATGCTATCTGCGCCGCCACGCATGGGCCGTCGGCCGGCTGCTGTGCGGCGCGGGGGCGCTGGCGGTACTCGGAACGCTGCGCGGCGAGGTGCCGCTGCTCTTTGCGCTGCTGGCCCTTTGGGGCGCTGGCGAGCTCCTCTACGGAGCACTCCGCCGCCGGGAATAAGGGCGGCGAATAAAGAGGTGCAGGAAATAATAAGGGGCGCCGGGGATAAGGGATGCCGAAACCGGCACGTGACACCGGGGAGGGAAGGAACAGCCGACCCGCCGGAAGGGAGCGGAGGATGGACCAACCGCAGGGAAGGCACTCGACCCGCCGGAAACCGAGCCCAAAATGAACCAGACAACCAGACAAGAAACGAATATGGCAACAAGAACCAAAAAGAGAAGCAACAACACGCTGTGGCTCCTGCTCGTACTGCTCGTCGTCGTGGGCGCCCTGGTCTATCTGCTGCCCGATGGCGGCGAAAAGAGTACGGCCGCCGAGGGGGTGACCACCGAAACGGCCGCCGCGACGGAGGAGGAGATGCCCGTCGAGGCGACGCGCGTCCAGGTGGGCGACATGGCTCCCGACTTCACCGTCGAGATGTTCGACGGCAGCCGCACCACCCTCTCGTCGCTGCGCGGCAAGGTCGTGCTGCTCAACTTCTGGGCCACGTGGTGCCCGCCCTGCCGCGAGGAGCTGAAGCGGGTACAGCACGACGTCATCGACCGCTTTGCCGGCCGCGACTTCGTCTTCCTGCCTGTATCGCGGGGCGAGGAGCGCTCGGCCGTCGAGACCTTCCGCCGCAAGACGGGCTACACCTTCGCCATGGGACTCGACCCCGACCAGCAGGTCTACGACCTCTACGCCGAGAACTACATCCCGCGCAACTTCCTCATCGACCGCGACGGCCGGATTGTCGCCCTGAGCGTGGGCTACGAGGAGCAGGAGTTCGATGCCCTGCTGGCCAAGATTGAACAGACGCTCGGCAACTGACGGCGCAACACACTACGAACAACAATACAACAAACGCATAAAAACATGGATACCAAAACGATTCTCAACGAAGCCTCCGCACGCATGCAGAAGGCCATCGACCATCTGGAGGAGGAGCTCATCAACGTACGCGCCGGCAAGGCGTCGCCCACGGTGCTCAACGGAGTGATGGTGGACTACTTCGGTTCGCAGGTACCCGTATCGGGCGCCGCGAGCGTCACGGTTCCCGACGCGAAGACGATTCTCATCCAGCCGTGGGACAAGAAGATGCTGCGCGTGATTGAGAAGGCGATTCTCGACTCGAACATCGGACTCACCCCCTCGAACAACGGCGAGCAGATTCGCCTGACGATTCCGCCGCTGACCGAGGACCGGCGCAAGGAGCTGGTCAAGCAGGTGCGCGGTGAGGCCGAGACGGCCCGCATCAGCCTGCGCAACGCCCGCCGCGACGCGGTGGAGGCCTTCAAGAAGGCTCAGAAGGAGGGCATGCCCGAGGATGAGTCGAAGGATGGCGAGACGCAGACGCAGAAGCTGCTCGAGAAGTTCACCAAGCAGCTCGACGGCGTTCTGGAGCGCAAGGAGAAGGAAATTATGACCGTCTGAGTCAGGCCCTTCCCGAGGCAAGCTCCCGACGGGGTATCGGGCATAAGGTCGCCGCAGCCGAAGAGAGCCTGTGGCAGCCGACTGCTGCCGGAAAGGCTTCGACTCGTTGTCGAAAGACCGCCCGTCCCAGCCAACAAAACGCAAAATGAAAGCACCGCCCCTCACAATGGGGACGGTGCTTTTTTCATGTCCGGCGGTCCCGTCTCCGTGTCTGGGCCCCACCCGCCAATAGGCACCACGCCGCGGCTCGCACCAAAGGCCCGGACCGGCCGACAAGCGGACCCGCGCCGCAGCCCACATCAAGGGCCCGGCGGAGCTTCCCTTCCCGCACCCTCCATCCGAAAGCGGGCGGAACCCGGGGTATCCGCGAAGCCCCCCCCAAAAAACGGCAGGCAGAGGCCAAACGGCATCCGGGCATGGACCTCTCCCACGCCATTCCATCCAAAGCGGACAGAAAACCGGAGGCTCCGGCAAAGGCCGCAAACAGAGGAGAAGGAGGGACGGAGGGGAAGGAGGGGAAGGAGGAAAGGAAGGAGAAAAGGGGGAAGGAAGCCAGAAAGCAGGAAAGCAGAAAAGCTAGGAAGCAGGAAGCCGGAAAGCGGGGAAGCCGGAAAGCGGGGAAGCCGGGAAGCGGGGAAGCCGGGAAGCGGGGAAGCCGGGAAGCGGGCGGAGGCATAAAAAAACGGAGGCGCACCGTCGGGTGCACCTCCGCCTGCGGCTCTCAGCAGAGCCTTGCGTATCGGAATTACTTGTTGCGGTAAATCTTCTTGTAGCCGTAGATAGCCTCGTCGCCGAGCTCCTCCTCGATACGGAGCAGCTGGTTGTACTTGGCCATACGGTCCGAACGCGACATCGAGCCGGTCTTAATCTGGCCCGAGTTGGTAGCCACGGCGATGTCGGCAATCGTCGAGTCCTCGGTCTCACCCGAACGGTGCGAGGTTACCGACGTGTAGCCGGCGCGGTGTGCCATCTCGATGGCGTCGAGCGTCTCGGTCAGCGTACCAATCTGGTTTACCTTGATGAGAATCGAGTTGGCGCAGCCCATCTCGATACCCTTCTTCAGGAAGTCGACGTTCGTTACGAAGAGGTCGTCGCCCACCAGCTGGCACTTGTCGCCGATTTCGGCCGTCAGCATCTGCCAGCCTTCCCAGTCGTTCTCCGACATACCGTCCTCAATCGAGTCGATGGGGTACTTGGCAATCAGGCCCTTGAGGTACTCTACCTGCTCCTTCGAAGTGCGCTTTGCACCCTTCTCGCCCTCGAATACCGTGTAGTCGTAGATGCCGTCCTTGTAGAACTCCGACGAAGCGCAGTCCATGCCAATCATGACATCCTTGCCCGGAACATAGCCGGCCTTCTCGATGGCCTTGATAATCGAATCCAGAGCATCCTCCGTACCGTTCAGTGCGGGAGCGAAGCCGCCCTCGTCACCTACAGCCGTCGAAAGACCGCGCTCGTGGAGCACCTTCTTGAGGTTGTGGAAGACCTCGGCGCCCATGCGCAGACCCTCCTTGAGCGAGGGAGCGCCCACGGGGCGAATCATGAACTCCTGGAATGCGATGGGGGCATCCGAGTGCGAACCGCCGTTGATGATGTTCATCATCGGAACGGGCAGCGTCTTGGCGTTGGCACCACCGATATAGCGGTAGAGGGGCATGCCGAAGTAGTCGGCAGCAGCGCGGGCCACGGCCAGCGAAACGCCCAGGATGGCGTTGGCGCCGAGGTTCGACTTGGTCTTCGTGCCGTCGAGGGCAATCATCGCCTTGTCGATGCCGACCTGGTCGGAAACGTTCATGCCGATGATGGCGGGGGCGATTACGTCGTTGACATTCTGCACGGCCTTCTGTACGCCCTTGCCCAGATAGCGGCTCTTGTCGCCGTCACGGAGCTCGAGGGCCTCGTTCTCACCCGTCGATGCGCCGCTCGGAACAGCTGCGCGACCGAAGGCGCCGGATACGGTACGAACTTCGACCTCAACGGTCGGATTGCCTCGCGAGTCGAGGATTTCCCTTGCGTGAATCTCTACAATCTGCATAGTCGTAATAATTTGATTATGGTTTGAATAACTTAATTTCCAATCGGTTTCGTGCGATTTGCACCGCAAAGGTACAAAATTATCGGGAAAAGAGTATTTCCTCTCCGTTATTTTTTCACACAAAGCGGGCCGCAAATTTGGCAATTCGCCGCAAATTTCTATCTTTGTTCCCCAACATCAACCCGCAAACCCTTAAAAAAACGCCTCAGGCATCCCGCCCATGCGCAAAGTTCTCTCCTTTTCCCTGCTTCTGATGCTGGGACTCGTCGCCTCGCAGCTGCTCCCCGGAGTGCTCGGCGAGGGCTACGCCGCCTTCAAGACCGGCTCCGACACGCTGCTCTACATCTGTCTGGCCTTCATCATGATAAACGTCGGACGTGAGTTCGAAATCGACAAGTCGCGCTGGAAGAGCTATACGGCCGACTACTTCATCGCCATGGCCACCGCCGCGCTGCCGTGGCTGCTCATCGCCCTCTACTACGTCTTCGTGCTGCTCCCCTCCGACCTCTGGAGCTCGCCCGAGGCGTGGAAGGAGAACCTGCTGCTGAGCCGCTTTGCGGCCCCCACCTCGGCCGGCATTCTCTTCACGATGCTGGCGGCGCTGAGCCTCAAGTCGAGCTGGATTTACCGCAAGATTCAGGTGCTGGCCATCTTCGACGACCTGGACACCATTCTGCTGATGATACCGCTGCAGATTATGATGATAGGGATGCGCTGGCAGCTCTTCGCCGTGCTGCTGGTGGTCATCGTGCTGCTCACCTTCGGCTGGCGGCGGCTCGGGCACTACGACGTGCGGCAGGACTGGAAGGCCGTGCTAGGCTACGCCGTGGTGGTCTTCGCCGCCACGCAGGCGGTCTATCTGGTGACCAAGCACCTCTACGGCCCCGAGCACAGCATCCACATCGAGGTGCTGCTGCCGGCCTTCGTGACGGGCATGGTCATGCGCCACCGCCACATCAACACCCCCGCCGAGCAGCGCGCCTCGACCGGCGTCTCGTTCCTCTTCATGTTCCTCGTGGGGCTGAGCATGCCGCTGGTCACCGGGGCGCCCCATCCGGTCGAGAGCCTCGCCGGAGGCCACTCGGTCACCGGTTCGCAGCCCGTCATGCCGTGGGGCATCATGCTGCTCCACGTGGTGGCCGTCTCGGCGCTCTCGAACCTGGGCAAGCTCGTGCCGATGTTCTTCTACCGCGACCGACGCAAGAGCGAGCGTCTGGCCCTCTCGATTGGCATGTTCACCCGCGGCGAGGTGGGAGCCGGCGTCATCTTCATCGCCCTGGGCTACAATCTGGGCGGCCCGGCGCTGATTATCTCGGCGCTGACGCTCGTGCTGAACCTCATCCTCACGGGCGGATTCGTCGTCTGGGTCAAGCGGCTGGCGCTGCGCTCGGCCGCACCCGAGGAAGGCCCCGCAGCGGGCTCCGAAACGGCCGCCTGAGCCCAGCTCTACCGCCCGCGCCCGACCGACCTGCCGGTACGGACTTGCCGACCGGTACAACCGACCTTCATCGATGCGGCCTCGCCGCCCCCGCCTCGGGCAGGGCAACGTTCCCGACCGACCGGCTTCCTCCAACATAGGCATAAAAAGCCCCGGACCCTGCTGCGGGTCCGGGGCTTTTTCCTCGAAGTCCGGGGCTTTTCCCTCGGAGTGCGGGATGCGCACGGCCGCCAAGATGCGGCATGCGGCACGCCGGGGGTTCTTCTTCGGGATGTCGCAGCCGGCGCGACCTGTTCAGAGCACCGCCCCGGCGCAACCTGCTCGGAGCGACGCGCCGGGGCCGGGGCGCCGTTCTCAGAGCGCCGTAAGGCGGTAGTCGCCGGCACGCTCCGCAACCACACGCTGCAGCTGCTCAGCCGTGATGACCTCGGCGCAGCGCACCGTCGCCACGGGCGGCTCCAGCGTCACGCTGGCCTGAACGCCCTCGATGGAGTTGAGCGCCTGCTCGACATGCGTCCGGCAGTGGTTGCACATCATCCCTTCGACCTTGAATTTCATCTCTTTTTCCATAATATTCCTGTTTTGATTGTTTGTTGACTCCGTGTCAATCGTCCGCTCCGAAGAGGCACCCTCGGCCGGGGCCTGCCCGGAGGGCTCTTTACGCGCCGTGCACTCCTGCGCCCGGGCCGTAGAGGGCTCCACCGGGCAGACTGCCGCAGCAGGCTCCGCCGGACGCTCCTTCCCGGCCTGAACCGGACATTCCCTCTCCGCAGACATCTCCGCAGTCGGGCGCTCCTCTTCGACAGGCTCTTCGGCCGGCTCATCCGCCGGGGAGAGCGAGCCGCGGCGCAGCCGGAGGCTGTTGGTCACCACGCTGACGCTGCTCAGCGCCATCGCCGCGCCGCCAATCATCGGGTCGAGCAGGAATCCGCAGCAGGGGTAGAGCACGCCGGCCGCAATGGGGACCGCCGTCAGGTTGTAGATGAAGGCCCAGAAGAGGTTCTCGCGGATGGTGCGCCGCGTCCGCTGCGAGAGGGTCATCAGCTCGTCGACCTTGCCCAGGTCGGGGGTCAGCACGGTCACCATCGCCGCATCCATCGCAATGTCGCTGCCGCTGCCCATCGCCACGCTGAGGTCGGCGGCCGCCAGTGCGGCGCTGTCGTTGATGCCGTCGCCGACCATCGCCACGCGGTGCCCGGCGGCCTGCAGCTGCCGCACGAAGTCGCACTTGCGGTCGGGCAGCACCCCCGCCTCGACCCGCTCGATGCCGACGGCACGGGCCACGGCACGGGCGGCATCCGAACGGTCGCCCGTGAGCATCCACACCTCGACGCCCCGCCGCCGCAGCCGCTCCACCGCCCGGCGCGAACCGGGCCGCACGCGGTCGGTGACGGCCAGCAGCGCCAGCGCACGCCGCTCGTCGGCGAACCACACCAGACTCTTCGCCTCGCGGCTCCACGACCCGGCCCGGCGGAGCATCGCCTCGTCGGGCTCGATACCCGCCTCGCGCAGCATCGCCTCGCTGCCGACCCGATAGCGGCTCCCCGCAACGCTTCCCGCAACGCCGCGGCCGGCCTGCGTCTCGAAGTGCTCCACCTCGAGGCGCTGCCGCTCGCCCAGCGAACGGGCCACCGCCTCCGAAAGCGGATGCTCCGAGCGGAGCGTGAGGGCGCTGAGCACGTCGCGCAGGCGCTCCTCCTCATCGGCCGGCAGTTCGGCCCAAAGGGCGTCGCTCACCTCGGGATGCCCCTCGGTGAGGGTTCCCGTCTTGTCGAGCACCACCGTGTCGATGCGTCCGGCCGTCTCGAGGCTCTCGGCGTCGCGCACCAGAATGCCCGCCTCGGCCCCCTTGCCGACACCCACCATCACGGCCGTCGGCGTGGCCAGCCCCAGGGCGCAGGGGCAGGCAATCACCAGCACCGTAACCGCCGCCAGCACCCCGTGCGAGAAGCCCTCCTCGGGGGCCAGGAGCCACCATGCGGCAAAGGAGAGGAGCGCCACGGCGAAGATGACCGGCACGAAGACGCGGGCGACGCGGTCGACCAGCTGCTCGACCGGCGAGCGGCTCCCCTGCGCCTCGCGCACCGCACGGACGATGTGGGCCAGCAGCGTCGCATCGCCGCGCCGCGTCACCTCGAAGCGGAAGCTGCCGCTGCCGTTGACCGTGCCGGCAAAGACGCGGTCGCCCGGATGTTTGGCACTGGGAAGCGGTTCGCCCGTGAGCAGGCTCTCGTCGACGTGCGACCCGCCGGAGATGACCCGGCCGTCGGCCGCCAGCCGCTCGCCCGCACGCACCTCGACCACGTCGCCCGGCTGCAGCGCCGCCAGGGGGATGAGCTCCACCCCGCCCGGCCGCTCGACGCGCACCGTTGCGGGTTGCAGTCCGCTCAGCTTGCGCACGGCATCCGAGGCGCTCCGGCGGGCCCTCATCTCGAGCATCCGTCCCAACAGAATGAAGGCCACCACGACGCTCGCCGATTCGAAATAGAGGTGCGGCTGGACCCCCCGTTCGAGCCAGAAGCGGGGAAAGAGGAGGTTGAAGATGCTGAAGAGGTAGGCCACTCCGGTGCTGGCCGCCACGAGCGTGTCCATGTTGGCGGCGCCGTGGCGGAGCTGGCGCCAGGCGCGGCGGAAGAAGCCGCCGCCCAGCACGAAGACCACCGGTGTCGAGAGCAGCCACAGCAGGTAGCCGGCCCACGGCTGTCCTCCCCAGACCATTCCGACGACCGCCACGGGCACCGCCAGCGAAAGGGCCCACACGGCACGGCGGCGCAGCGCACGGTATTCGGCTTCGCGTTCGCGCTCGGCGGCGTCGAACGCCTCGCCCTCGCTGGAGAGAAGCAGGTCGTAGCCCGCCTCCTGCACCACGCGGCGCAAGGTCTCGGGGGTGCAGAGCGCCGGGTCGTAGCGGACGCCGGCCGTCGAGGCGGCATAGTTGACCGAGGCCTCGGCGACCCCCTCCTGACGGCGGAGCACCTGCCCCACCCGTGCGGCGCAGGCCGCACAGCTCATGCCCGAAACGGGGAAGACCGCATCGACGGTGCGGTTTTTTGACGAATTCATGGATGCACGTTGTTTCATACGCCGGCAAAGATAGGTAACTGGCGGCGTTGACTCGTTACAGAATCATGGATAAGATTTATATCCGGCCGGAAAAGGGCGCCGAAGTGGAAGGGCGAAAAGAGAGGGAAAGAGTGGAAGAGGGGAAGAGGGGCGGAAAGGCCGGGGAAAATCGGAGGGGCGGACGAGGCAGGCAGGCAGAGCAGACGAGGCGGGCGGGACGGGGCGGGCGGGACGGGGCGGGCGAGGCAGACAGGGTCGGACAAGGCGGGGCCGGACGGGACAGGACGGGACGACGGGGCGGAGGGGCGGAGGGGCGGACAGGCGTCACTTCACCTTGTCGAGCGGCAGGCGGGGGTGGGTGCCGAGGCGGCGGAAGGCGCTTGGCGTGAGGCCCGTTTCGCGGCGGAACTGCGCGCTCAGATGGGCCACGCTCGAGTAGTGGAGCAGGTCGGCGATTTCACCCACGGTGAGCTCCCCCTCGGAGAGCAGCTCCTTGACCCGTTCGATTTTCTGGGCAATGCAGTAACGCTCGATGGTGGTGCCGCACGCCTCGGTGAAGTGCTTGCTCAGCAGGCTGTAGTCGGCATGGCAGCGGCGGGCGAGGTAGTCCGAGAGGTTGACGCGGGCGGCCGAGGCGTCGTAGTGGACCAGTTCGATGACGGCCGTGCGGATTTGCTCGACCAGCCGCTCGCGCGGGTCGTCGAGCAGTTCGAAACCGCACTCCTCCAGCGCCCTGCGCACCTCGTCGCGCCGGGCGGCTGGCAGCGGTTCGGCCAGCTCGGCCTCGCCCAGCTCCACGCGCACGGGGTGCATCCCCAGCCGCTCGAGCAGCCGGGTGACCACCATCACGCAGCGGTCGCAGACCATGTTCTTGATAGAAAGGATATGCGTTTCGTCCATCGTTTCGTGGCGCCGCCTGCCAGAGAGGCGGCCCTCCGTGCAAAGATACGTTTTTTCGCCACACCGCACCGGCTGCACCCGCCGGAATGCACCGCCCCGGAGACATCGCACCGGTTGCGCCGGCTTCGGGAAGATGCTGCCGGCTGCGTCGGCTTCGGGAAGGGGTCGCCGCGCCCTACGGCATGAGCAGCGACGAGTCGCCGTAGCTCAGGAAGCGGAAGTCGTGCTTTAGGGCGTAGTCGTAAATCCGCCGCCAGTCGTCGCCCACGAAGGCCGAGACGAGCAGCAGCAGCGTCGACTTGGGCTGGTGGAAGTTGGTGACCATGCGGCTCACAATCCGGAAGTGGTAGTCGAGCGGCGTAATCATAATCCGGGTGGCCGCCTTGATGCGGTCGACGCCCCGGGCATCCATCCACCCGAGCAGCGTCTCGAGCGCCTCGCGCCCCGTGAAGGAGGCGGGGATGTCGTAGAGCTCCCACTGCCCGATGACCCGGTCGGCATCGGGCTCCCCTCCGCAGCGGATGCGCCACGCCAGGGCCGGCAGCGACTCGAGCGTCCGAACCGAGGTGGTCCCCACGGCGGTGATGTCGCCCCAGCGGTCGAGCAGCCGGGCGACGGTCGTCCGCCGCACCTCGAAGTGCTCGGTATGCATCGGGTGACGCGCCGCATCGTCGTCCTTGACCGGCAGGAAGGTCCCCGCCCCGACGTGGAGCGTCACCTCCTCGAACTCGAAGCCCCGGGCCTTCATCCACCCGATGAGCTCCTCCGTAAAGTGCAGCCCGGCGGTGGGGGCAGCCACCGACCCCTCGAACTTCGAGTAGACGGTCTGGTAGCGCGTGTTGTCAATCTCCTCGCTCTCGCGGTTCAGGTAGGGCGGTATGGGGATGCGGCCCAGCGTCTCGAGCAGCTGTCCGAAGGTCATGTCGGCCGACCACTCGAAGCGGACGCGCTGCTCGCGGCCCCCCTCGCCCACGCGCCAGGCACGCAACTGTTCGGCGCGGCCGTCGTGCTCGAAGTTGATTTCGACGGGCCCCTCCTTCCACTTCTTGAGATTGCCCACGATGCACGACCACTCGCAGGCGCCCTTGACGGCAAAGGCGCGCTCGTAATCGGCCGGCTCGCAGGGCTCCAGGCAGAAGACCTCAATGCGGGCCCCCGAGGGCTTGTGCATGATGATGCGGGCGCGGATGACCTTCGTGTTGTTGAAGACCAGCAGCTGCCCGGCGGGGAGCTCCTCGCCGATGTCGGCGAAATGGCGCTCGGAAATCTCGCCGTGACGGTAGACCAGCAGCTTCGAGGCGCTGCGCTCGGCAAGCGGGAACTTGGCGATGCGCTCCTCGGGCAGGTCGTAGTCGTAGCGGTTGATGTCGATATGTTGTTCCATGGCGGTCGTGTTTCTCTCGGATTCGGGGGCAAAGATACGAAAAAGATGGTGAAAGAGATACAAAAGAGGGACATCGGAGGGTGCTCCGGCCCCGCAAAAGGGGGACAAAGCGCCCCGCCGCACACGATTCGACGACCGGATGGAGGGCATTCCCGATATTTTTTGTAACTTTGCAGCGCTTTAATGCTCTGAAATCTTATGAAAACCGACTTTCTGGTTATCGGTTCCGGCGCGGCAGGTCTCTGCTTTGCGCTGAAGGCCGCCTCCCACGGGCACGTCACCCTCGTGACCAAGGGCGAGATGAACGAATGCAACACCAACTACGCACAGGGCGGTATCTGCTCGGTGACCTACGCTCCCGACACCTTCGAGAAGCACATCGAGGACACGCTCGTCTGCGGCGCCGGCAAATGCGACCGGAAAGCGGTCGAGCTGGTCGTTCGCCGCGCCCCCGAGCTCATCGCCGACCTCATCGCCTGGGGCACGCGCTTCGACAAGACCCCCGACGGCCGCTTTGAACTCAACCGCGAGGGCGGACACTCCGAGCACCGCATCCTCCACCACGAGGACCTCACGGGTGCCGAAATCGAGCGCGCCCTCATCGAGGAGGTGCGCCGCCACCCCAACATCACCGTACTGGAGCACCACTTCGCCATCGACCTGCTGACGCAGCACCATCTGGGCGAGTTCGTCACCCGCCACACGCGCGGCCTGGCCTGCTTCGGCGCCTACGTGCTCAACCTCGACACGAACGAAATCGAAACCATGCTTGCCAAGGTGACCGTCGTGGCGACGGGCGGCTGCGGCAACATCTACTCCTCGACCTCGAACCCCGTCGTGGCGACGGGCGACGGCATCGCCATGTGCCACCGCGCCAAGGCCATCACCGAGAACATGGAGTTCATCCAGTTCCACCCCACGACGCTCTACCACCCCGGCGAGAAGCCCAACTTCCTCATCACGGAGGCCATGCGCGGCTTCGGCGCCATCCTGCGGCTGCAGAACGGCGAGGAGTTCATGGACAAGTACCACCCCATGAAGTCGCTCGCGCCGCGTGACGTGACGGCCCGCGCCATCTACCGCGAGATGACCAAGCGGGGCGAGGACTTCGTCTACCTCGACGTGACGCACAAGGACCCCGAATCGGTCAAGAGCCACTTCCCCAACATCTACGAGAAGTGCCTTTCGATTGGCATCGATATCACGCGCCAGTGGATTCCCGTCACCCCGGCGGCGCACTACTGCTGCGGCGGCGTGAAGGTCGACACCAACGGCGAGACCTCCATCAAGCGGCTCTACGCGCTGGGCGAGACCTCATGCACGGGGCTGCACGGTGCGAACCGTCTGGCCTCCAACTCGCTCATCGAGGCGCTGGTCTACGCCGACCAGGCCGCCCGCCACGCCTCGGAGCAGCTCGAGCACACCGACTTTCAGGAGGGGATTCCCGACTGGGACTTCGAGGGGACGCAGCACACAGAGGAGATGCTCATGCTCATCCAGTCGAAGCGCGAGGTGCAGCAGATTATGTCCAACTACGTGGGCATCGTACGCTCGAACCTCTCGCTCAAGCGCGCCATGCGCCGGCTCGAGATTCTCTACGAGGAGACCGAGGAGCTCTACAACAAGACGAAGCCCAACCGCGAGCTGTGCGAGCTGCGCAACATGATTGCCGTGGCCTACCTGGTCATCAAGCAGGGCCGCGAAATCAAGGAGTCGGTGGGCTGCCACTACAACATGGACTACCCGAAGGCCTGAGGCCCGGGGGCCGTACGCTCCGCAGGCGCGGCAGCGGCGGCATGAAGAGCCCTTCCCGCCGCCCCTCGGGGGCGGTGAGCGCATTGCCCGGGAGCCGCTTCCCGGGCAATACGTTGCGGACCCGGAGCCTCCCCGCCCGGACCATCCGTGAGGAGAGGGAGGGGCGAGCATCCGGCCGGGAAATCGGACCGGAGGAAGGAGAACCGGGAAGACCGGGAAGGACCGGGAAGGACTGAGAAGGACCAGAGAAACCGGAGGAACCGGAAAAGATAGCCGGAGACGGCCGGGAGGTTTGCCCCCAAGACGGCCGGGAAATGGCCGGAAAGAGAGCCGGAAAACCGGACCGGAAGACGACCGGGAGAGAACCGGGAGAGAACCGGGAGACCCGGAAAGCGGCAACAACGGTGCGGCGAGAGACGACAGCGCCGCCACAACAACGACACGACAACGAACGCATGACCTTACAGGAAGAGATTACACGCCGGCGCACCTTCGCCGTCATCGCACACCCCGACGCGGGTAAAACGACCCTTACGGAGAAACTGCTCCTCTTCGGCGGCGCCATCCATGTGGCGGGAGCCGTCAAGAGCAACAAAATCAAGAAGGGAGCCACCTCGGACTTCATGGAAATCGAGCGCCAGCGCGGCATCTCGGTGGCCACCTCGGTGATGGGCTTCGAGTACGAGGGGTGCAAAATCAACATCCTCGACACGCCGGGCCACGAGGACTTCGCCGAGGATACCTACCGCACGTTGACGGCCGTCGACTCGGTCATCATCGTCATCGACGGCGCCAAGGGCGTCGAGGCCCAGACGCGCAAGCTGATGGAGGTCTGCCGCATGCGCTCGACGCCGGTCATCGTCTTCGTCAACAAGCTCGACCGCCCCTCGAAGGAGCCCTTCGACCTGCTCGACGAGGTGGAGAAGGAGCTCCACATCCGCGTCCGGCCGCTGGCCTTCCCCATCTCCAACGGCCCCACCTTCAAGGGGGTCTACAACCTCTACGAGAAGCACCTCTCGCTCTTCACCTCCGACGAGAAGCTGACGGCCGACGCCTCGACGGTCGAAATCTCGGACCTGAACTCCGCGGAGCTCGACGCCCGCGTGGGGAAGCAGTATGCCGACCAGCTGCGCTCGGATGTCGAGCTCGTCGAGGGGGTCTACGACCCGTTCGACCGCGAGGCCTACCTGCGCGGCGAGCTGGCGCCCGTCTTCTTCGGCTCGGCGGTCAACAACTTCGGCGTGCGCGAGCTGCTCGAGTGCTTCATCCGCATCGCCCCCTCGCCCCGTCCGGCCCCGACCCAGACGCGCATGGTCGAGCCCTCGGAGCCGCGGATGACGGGCTTCGTCTTCAAGATTCACGCCAACATGGACCCCAACCACCGCGACCGAATCGCCTTCCTGAAAATCTGTTCGGGCATCTTCGAGCGCAACAAGAACTACCTCCACGTGCGCAGCGGCAAGCAGCTCAAGTTCTCGTCGCCGACGGCCTTCATGGCCGAGAAGAAGTCGGTCATCGACGTCGCCTACCCGGGCGACATCGTGGGTCTGCACGATACGGGCAACTTCAAAATCGGCGACACCTTCACCGAGGGCGAGAAGCTCAAGTTCACGGGCATCCCCTCCTTCGCTCCCGAGCAGTTCCGCTACATCGAGAATGCCGACCCGATGAAGTTCAAGCAGCTGGCCAAGGGCATCGACCAGCTGATGGACGAGGGCGTGGCGCAGCTCTTCACCTCGTCGCTCAACGGCCGCAAAATCATCGGCACGGTGGGCGCCCTGCAGTTCGAGGTGATTCAGTACCGCCTCGAGCACGAATACAACGCCTCGTGCCGCTGGGAGCCGATTTCCATCTACAAGGCGTGCTGGATTGAGAGCGACAACGCCGAGCAGCTGGCCGACTTCAAGCGCCGCAAGCATACCAACATGGCTGTCGACAAGCACGGCCGCGACGTCTTCCTGGCCGACACGAGCTATGCGCTGGCGCTCGCCCAGGAGAACTTCAAGGATATCCGTTTCCACTTTACGTCGGAGTTCTGACCGTCCCCGGAACCCCGATTCACCCTTAACCGCACCTAACAAAACTCCGGAGTACCACCCCCTGCCCGGAAAGCATCGTTGTCCCCATGAAGAACAACCGATTCTCTCCGCAGGAAACCGCCCGCCGCAAAAGGGCCGAAGAGAAGACCGCGCAGGAGATGAGCCGCAACCGGCTCATCCAGCTCTTCTGCCTGCTCTTCTTTCTCAAGTTCCTTCTGTTCGACCTGCTGTGGTGTCTCGACACCACCTTCTCGTCGTTCTCCTATCCGATTGCCTACCTGAGCAAGAGCATCCTTGCGCTGCTGCTCACCCTGCCGCTCGTGCTGCGGGCGCCCCGCTGGGTCGAGGCGGTCGTCGCGCTGGCCACGGACCTCTTTCTGGTGGCCAATCTGCTCTATTTCCGCACCTACTACACCGCCATTCCGCTCGAATCCTACGCGCTGGCGGGCAACCTCCGGGACTTCACCGCGAGCGTCACCGAGTCGCTGCGGTGGCCCGACCTGCTCTTCCCGCTCTCGACCGCCGCGGCGCTCCTCGCCGCGCGCCGGATGCCGCAGCCGCGGCTCCCGCGGCGGGGGCTTGTGCGCTACGCCAACGCCCTGCTGCTGAGCTCGCTGCTCACGGCGGCGCTCCTGGTCGGCAAGGGGGGGCTTCCGCCGCAGCTACGAGGCGATGCTCGTCCACCGGCAGCTGAGCGCGACGACCACCTACTCGCTCTTCGGCACGCTGCTCTACGAGGCGCTGCGCGAGCGGGTGGAGTTCACCCCCGAGCTGGCCGGGGAGGTCGAACGCTGGCTCGCCGCCGGGCGCCCGGCAGCCGATGCTGAAGAGGCCGCAGAGGGGCTGTCGGCAGGCGGAGGCAGCGCGATCGGCGAGTTGACGACAGTCAGAGGACACAGCATGGCCGACGCGCTGTCGACCGGCAGCGATGGCGAAGAGGCCGATGCACCGCGCACCGGCGCGCTCGCTGACGCACCGCACGCCGCGCATCCCGACACAGGGCTCAAACCCCATTCCGCCGCGCAGCCCGGCACAGACTCCAGCATAGGCCCCGATGCCCATTCCCCCGCACCTGCCGCCACACGCCCCAGCGCACACCCCGCCACTCGGCCGAAAACACTCCCGGGCGACCGGCGCCGGGTGGTGGTCATCTTTGTCGAGTCGCTCGAGAGCTGGGTGCTCGAGCGGAGCGTCGAGGGGCAGGAGCTCACCCCCTGCCTCAACCGGCTGCTGCACGAGGAGCGAACGCTCTACGCCCCGCAGGTGGTGACGCAGGTCAAGGGGGGCCGCTCCATCGACGCACAGCTGCTCGTCACGGCCGGCCTGCTCCCCCTCGAGAACGGCTGCTGGAGCGCCCGGTGCCCCCATACGGCCTACCCCTCGCTGGTCAAGGCCTTCCGGCAGCGCCACCCCGGCGCCCGCGCCCTGCTCTTCACCCCCGACAAGGAGATTGTCTGGAACCAGATGATTGTCGCCCGCGAGTTCGGCTTCGATTCGCTCCTCTCGCACAAGCACTTCCGCAACGACCGGACCACCGGAACGGGGTCCCGGCGGAGGCTCTGCGACGGGGCCTTCTTCGACCAGTGCCTCGAGAAGCTCGCCGAGCCGCAGATGCTGCCCGACACGGCGGGGCCTGCTACCTGCAGTTCGTCACCTACTCGAGCCACCACCCCTTCGTCATCCCCGAGGAGCTGCACCGCATCCGCCTGCGGCAGGAGATGCCCCGGCGGCTGCGCGACTACCTCACGGCGGTCAACTACGTCGACCACGTCCTCGGGGAGTTCATCGCGGCGCTGCGGCGCAATCCGCGCCTCTCCGATGCGATGATTGTCATCACGGGAGACCACGAGGGGCTCGCCTCGGAGCGCCCGGCCCTGGTCTCCAGTGCGGCGGGACGGGGACTGGTCAGCGAGGGGCGCTTCACGCCGCTCATCGTGGTCAACGCCCCCGCAGCGATGCGCTGCACCGACACGGTGGGGCAAATCGACATCTACCCCACGCTGCTCGACCTGCTGGGGCTCGACGACTACCACTGGCACGGGCTGGGACGCAGCCTGCTGCGCGCCGATGCGCCGCGGGCGGCCGTCGACCCGCGTCTCGAACGGGTGGGGGCGGCCGTTGACAGCACGACGGAACAACACCTGAGGCAGGCCTGGAGCCTCTCCGACCGAATCATCCGCAGCGACTACTTCCGCCACACGGGACGGGAGTAGCCGCCTGCGGCGGGCCGCCCCGTTTTCGCTGCCGCCAGGGTCCGGACGCCTCCGCAGCCACACCCGGCCTTTCCGACACGCACCGTCGTTTCTCTCCATCCGTAAGCCTCACCCCGCACCCTCCAAGAGACGCCGCCGTTCCTTCCACGGCCTCCGTCCCCGCCCCATCCGGAACCGCAGTTGCCCCTTCCAGAGGCCTTCGTCCCCGCCCCCTCCGGAGCCCGCGGCCGTCCTCTCCCCCCCCCTCTCACCCCTCTCTCCGCCGTACACGGGGACAAAAAAATTCCCGGAGCATATCGCTCCGGGAATCTCTCTATCGAATCACACCCCTTGCGGGATGCAACCGCTCTGCTTAGTCAACCTTCGGGCCGGCTGCAACCAGCGACTTGCCCTCTTCGTTGCCGGTGAACTTGGTGAAGTTCTTCACGAAGCGGTTGGCCAGGTCAACGGCCTTCGTATTCCACTCGGCAGCATCCTTGTAGGTGTCGCGCGGGTCGAGAATAGCCGAATCAACACCCGGCAGCTCGGTCGGAATCGTGAAGTTGAAAATCGGCAGCTGCTTGGTCGGAGCCTTGTCAATCGAGCCGTCGAGGATGGCGTCGATGATGCCACGCGTATCCTTAATCGAGATACGCTTGCCCGTACCGTTCCAGCCCGTGTTCACGAGGTATGCCGTGGCACCCGACTGCTGCATGCGCTTTACCAGCTCCTGACCGTACTTGGTGGGGTGCAGCGAGAGGAATGCGGCACCGAAGCATGCCGAGAAGGTCGGCGTCGGCTCGGTGATGCCGCGCTCCGTACCGGCCAGCTTGGCCGTGAAGCCCGACAGGAAGTAGTACTTCGTCTGCTCGGGGGTCAGAATCGAAACCGGGGGCAGTACGCCGAAGGCGTCGGCCGAGAGGAAGATGACCTTCTTGGCAGCGGGAGCCTTCGATACCGGCTTTACGATGTTCTCGATGTGGAAAATCGGGTACGATACGCGGGTGTTCTCCGTTACCGACTTGTCGGCGAAGTCGATGGCGCCCTTCTTGTCAACCGTAACGTTCTCCAGCAGGGCGTTGCGGCGGATGGCGTTCCAGATGTCGGGCTCGTTCTCCTTCGAGAGGTTGATGACCTTGGCATAGCAGCCGCCCTCGAAGTTGAATACGCCGTCGTCGTCCCATCCGTGCTCGTCGTCACCGATGAGCTGACGCTTCGGGTCGGTCGAAAGCGTGGTCTTGCCGGTACCCGACAGACCGAAGAAGATGGCCGTCTCGCCCTTCTCGTTGGTGTTGGCCGAGCAGTGCATCGAAGCGATGCCCTTGAGCGGCAGCAGGTAGTTCATGTAGGAGAACATACCCTTCTTCATCTCGCCGCCGTACCAGGTGTTGATAATCACCTGCATCTTCTCGGTGAGGTTGAAGACAACGGCCGTCTCCGAGTTCAGACCCAGCTTCTTGAAGTTCTTCACCTTGGCCTTCGAGGCGTTGAGTACCACGAAGTCGGGCTCGCCGTACTTCTCCAGCTCGGCGTCCGTCGGACGGATGAACATGTTCTTCACGAAGTGTGCCTGCCAGGCAACCTCCATGATGAAGCGAATCTTCAGGCGCGTGTTCTCGTTGGCACCGCAGAAGGTATCAACCACGTAGAGCTTCTTGCCCGAGAGCTCCTTCGAGGCAATCTTCTTGAGCTCCTTCCAGGCAGCCTTCGTTACGGGCTTGTTGTCGTTCTTATACTCGTCGGAAGTCCACCAGATGGTATCCTTGGTGGTCTCGTCCATTACGAAGAACTTGTCCTTGGGCGAACGGCCGGTATAGACACCCGTCATCACGTTCACGGCGCCCATGTCGGTCAGCTGACCCTTCTCGTAGCCGCGAAGGCCCTTCTTCGTCTCCTCACGGAACAGCTCGTCGTAGGAGGGATTGTACACGATTTCCGTCACACCGGTAATCCCGTACTTCTTCAAATCCATTTTGTCCATAACTAAACTTATTTAATAAAACCTCAAATCCTTTGTCCGGTGGTCGTCAGCGCATTGCGGCGCCGGGCCCGGTCGTCGCCCCGCGCCCCGGCGGGCAGCGGCCCGCAGCACGGAGTTCGACGGCACAAAGGTATAAAAACTTTTAGGAATGTGAAAAAAATAACAATCAAAAATCGTGACAAAGCGGGAAGTGTGATTTTTTACATTTTTTCCCAGACTATCGGGCAATTTTTCGGCCGAAAAGACGTTACGGGGCGCCGCGGCCGAACGGAGCGCGCACAACGGGGCGGGGAAGGGGTGCCGGAACGCGTAAAAGGGGGACACCGGGGAGTGCGCAGAGGTTTGCGCAGCAACACGGGAGGAACGTCGTCGGGCGCGGGAAAGAGGCGGGCCGGACGGGCGGCGGCAAGCAGAGAGAAAGGGACGGACGCAGCGGAGGCGGAAGAGGGAACGGGACGGGACGTAGCGAAGAGGGAAGAGAGGACGGGCGGCGGAGCAGGTGGGGACAGAGCAGATTAGGAAGGGCCCGGAAGGTGCGGGGCAGCAGGCCGCGGAAGAGCTGATGGGACAACAAGGCCGGACGCAACGGGCGAGGCGGTGCCGGACAGGCGGCAGAAGAATTGACCGAAGCGAAAAAAACAGCCAAGGCGAGCGCAAAACGAACGGCGGAACGAGCGGCGGGATAAGCGGCAAGACGGGCGGCGGAGCGGGTGGCGGAGCGGGTGGCGGGAAACGGACAAAGTCCGAGAAGAGCGCTGCGACTGAAAAACCGGCAAAGGCCGGGAAACGGGGCAAGGATGAAAAACGGGACCAATGCCGGAAAAAATCGGGCGCGAGGGCCCGCACCGAGGCTCCCTTTTCGCCACCTTTTTCGTATCTTTGGAGCATTATGGCCGGCATCTACCTTCACATCCCCTTCTGCAAGCGCTTCTGCGCCTACTGCGACTTCTACAAGAGCGCCCGCCTCGAGCTCCTGCAGCCGGTGGTCGAGGCGATGCTCCGCGAGCTCGACGCCCGTCTGGGCGAGCTCGACGGCGAACCACTCCGCACCCTCTACTTCGGCGGCGGGACCCCCTCGCTCTGCCCGTCAGAGACGCTGCAGCGCTTCATCGACCGCATCCTCGAGCGGCGCCCCGACGCCATCCTCGAGGAGGTGACCGTCGAGGCCAACCCCGACGACCTGACGCCCGACTACCTCGCCCGACTGAGCCGCACGCGCGTCAACCGCCTCTCCATCGGCATCCAGTCCTTCGACGACGACTGCCTGCGAATGATGAACCGCCGCCACACGGCCCGCCAGGCGCTGGAGGCGCTGCACGAGGCGCGCCGCGCGGGGTTCCGCAATCTGACAGCCGACCTCATCTTCGGCATCCCGGGCTTCGGCGAGGAGCCGCTCCGCCGCAGCCTCGCGCAGCTGCTCGAGGCGGGCGTCGAGCACGTCTCGGCCTACCACCTCACCATCGAGCCCGGCACGGCCTTCGGCCGCCGCGAGGCGCGCGGCGCGCTGCACGCCGTCGACGAGGAGCAGAGCGTGCGGGAATTCCAACTGGTCCACGAAACGCTGACCCGGGCCGGATTCGAGCACTACGAGGTCTCGAACTTCGCCCGCCCCGGCTTCCGCGCCCGCCACAACAGCGCCTACTGGAGCGGTGACCCCTATCTGGGCATCGGCCCCGCGGCCCACTCCTACGACGGCGCCGTGCGCCGCTGGAACGTCTCCTCGGTCGAGGGCTACCTGGCCGGCGAGGAGGGCGGCAGCGAGCGGCTCACCGAGCGCGACCGTTACAACGAATATGTGATGACGGCGCTGCGCACGGCCGAGGGCATCGACCTCGAACGGCTCGCCGCACGTTTCGGTCCGCACCGCCTCGAAAGCGTGCGGCGCACGGCCAAACGGTTCATCCGCGCCGGAGAGCTCGCCGAGCAGAGGGGAAGGCTCGCAATACCCCCCGAACGGTTCCTCGTCTCGGACGATGTCATCGAGCATTTCTTCGAAACGTAACTCCGCAACGCAACCAAATGTAACTTAAAGCATAAGGCCACGCAGGGCACATGACTTTAAGTTATTTTTTTAGTTGTTTTATATAAATATAAGTGTTACCTTTGCGGTCGGGATTTTTCCATCCCTGCTTGAAACCAAAATTTCAGACTAACGAATCATACCATGAGCAACGCGAAAACAACTCCCGACTACCTGTTCGAGGTAAGCTGGGAGGTATGCAACAAGGTGGGCGGCATCCACACCGTCATCTCCACCAAAGCCTTGACCGCAACCCGCAAGTTCGGTGACCACTATATCCTCATCGGTCCCGATTTCCAGCACGAGGGAACGAACCCCGAATTCGAGGAGGACCTCGAGCTGCTGAAGTCGTGGCGCCAGAGCGTCTACAGCGAGGGACTGCGCATCCGCGTCGGCCGCTGGAAGGTCCAGGGCAGTCCGCTGGTCATCCTCGTCGACTTCACCTCGCTCATCCCCAAGAAGGACGACATCCTCAAGCACCTCTGGGAGACCTACCACGTCGACTCCATCTCGGGTCAGTGGGACTACATCGAGCCGGTGCTCTTCGGCTACGCCGCGGGCATCGTCATCGCCTCCTACACCAAGAACTTCTGCACGGCCACCGAGAAGGTCGTGGCCCACTTCCACGAGTGGATGACCGCCGCCGCCGGCCTCTACCTGCGCCAGGCCACCCCCTACATCGCCACCGTCTTCACCACCCACGCCACGGTCACCGGCCGCTGCATCGCCGGCAACGGACTCTCGCTCTACAGCGAGCTGACGAAGTTCAACGCCGACAGCCTGGCCCGCCAGTTCAACGTCGTGGCCAAACACTCGATTGAGAAGATGGCCGCCACGTACCACGACGTCTTCCTGACCGTGAGCGACATCACGGCCAACGAGTGCAAGTACCTGCTGGGCCGCGAGGTCGACGGCGTGACGCCCAACGGCTTCGAGAACGACTTCGTATGGAGCGGCGCCGAGTACGACACCAAGCGCGCCGAGGCTCGCAAGGCGATGATTACGGTAGCGGAGGCCTGCCTGGGCGAGAAGTTCGCCTCGGACCCGCTCATCGTCGGCACCAGCGGCCGCTACGAGTTCCGCAACAAGGGGCTCGACGTCTTCATCGAGTCGCTCAAGCAGCTGGCCTCGTCGGACCGTCTCCAGCGCGAGGTGCTCGCCTACATCACCGTGCCGGCCGGCAACCGCGGCCCGCGCCGTGACCTGCAGGCCCATCTGGCCGACCCCTCGAAACCCATCGACGGCAGCCAGTACAAGTACTCGACCCACTACCTCGAGAACCAGACGTGGGACCCCATCGTCAACGCCATCAACGGCAGCGTGCTGACCACGGCCGGCTCGAAGGTCAAGGTCATCTTCGTCCCCACGTACCTCAACCAGAACGACGGCATCTTCAACAAGAACTACTACGAGCTGCTCGTGGGCATGGATGTCACGGTATTCCCCTCCTACTACGAGCCGTGGGGCTACACGCCGCTCGAGTCGGTGGCCTTCTCCGTGCCGACCATCACCACGACGCTGGCCGGCTTCGGACTGTGGGTCGCCTCGCACAAGGAACACGACGGCGTGGAGATTATCCGCCGCGACGACTTCAACGCCCGCGAGGTCGAGGGCAAAATCGCCGACGCCCTCATCCGCTTCAGCGAGCTCCCGGAGGAGCGCGTCAGGGAGGTGCGCGCCTCGGCCGGCGAAACGGCCAAGACGGCGCTCTGGGAGCACCTCTACGCAGCCTATGAGCGCGCCTATGCCGAGGCGGTGGAGAGCTCCGTGGAGCGCACCAACCGCACCGTGCCCACCGACGGCGGCAGCAAGACCGAGCAAATCAACTTCGTCCGCCAGCAGCTCTTCGTCGAGAAGCCCAACTGGAACCGCATGATGGTCGACAAGACGCTGCCCAAACGACTGCGCGCCCTCGAGGAGCTCTCGCGCAACCTCTGGTGGTGCTGGAATCCCGGCGCCCGCGACCTCTTCGAGGAGATTGACCCCGTGCTCTGGAACGAGTGCCAGCGCAACCCCATCGCCTTCCTCGACAAGCTGAGCGTCGAGCGGCTCAACAAGCTGGAGAAGGACCCCGAATTCCTCGCTCACCTCGATACGGTATACGCCCAGTTCCAGGCCTACATGGCCGAGAAGCCCGCTCCGGGCGCCACGAGCATCTCCTACTTCTCGATGGAGTACGGACTCCACTCGTCGCTGAAAATCTACTCGGGCGGTCTGGGCATCCTGGCCGGCGACTACCTGAAGGAGGCCTCGGACAAGAATGTCCCGATGACGGCCGTGGGCCTGCTCTACCGCTACGGATACTTCACGCAGCGCCTCTCGGCCCAGGGTGCGCAGGAGGCCACCTACGAGGCACAGAACTTCTACAAGCTGCCCATCTCGCCCGTGCGTGACGAGAGCGGCGGCTGGGTCACGGTGACCATCGCCTTCCCGGGCCGTACGCTCTCGGCCCGCGTCTGGAAGTGCCAGGTGGGCCGCACGGACCTCTACCTGCTCGATACGGACTATGAGGCCAACCTCGAGGAGGACCGCCAGATTACCTACTACCTCTACGGCGGCGACTGGGAGAACCGCCTCAAGCAGGAGATTCTGCTCGGCATCGGCGGTATCCGCGCCCTGCGCAAGCTGGGCATCAAGAACGACGTCTACCACTGCAACGAGGGCCACGCCGCCTTCATCGGCATCGAGCGCATCCGCGACCTGGTGAACCACAAGAAGCTCAGCTTCTCGGAGGCCCTCGAGGTCATCCGCTCCTCGTCGCTCTTCACCACCCACACCCCCGTGCCGGCCGGCCACGACGCCTTCCCCGAGTCGATGATTCGCCAGTACATGGCCCACTACCCCGACGTGCTGGGCATTACGTGGGAGCAGTACATCAACCTGGGCAAGACCAACCCCAACGACCCCAACGAGAAGTTCTCGATGTCGGTGCTGGCCTGCAACCTCTCGCAGGAGGTCAACGGCGTATCGTGGCTCCACGGCGAGGTCTCGAAGGAGATTCTGGGCAGCATGTGGCCCGGCTACTTCAAGAACGAGCTCCACATCGGCTACGTCACCAACGGCGTGCACTTCCCGACGTGGATTGCCTCGAGCCTGCGCCGCCTCTACGCCCGCTACTTCCCCGAGGGCTTCGAGAACCACGACTACGACATCCCGGCCTGGCAGAAGGTCCACGAGATTCCCGACCGTGAGCTGTGGGAGGAGCGCATGTTCCTCAAGAACAAGCTCATCACCCACATCCGCAAGCGCTACAGCGACCCCTCGCAGGTGCGGCTTGAATCGCCGCGCCAGATGCTTCAGGTCATCGAGGGCATCAAGCCCGAGGTGCTGACCATCGGCTTCGCACGCCGCTTCGCCACCTACAAGCGCGCCTACCTGCTCTTCACGAACCTCGACCGTCTGTCGGCCATCGTCAACAACAAGGAGCGCCCCGTGCAGTTCATCTTCGCCGGCAAGGCCCACCCCAACGACAAGCCGGGTCAGGACCTCATCAAGCGCATCGTCGAGGTGGCTGCCATGCCTCAGTTCGTGGGCAAGATTATCTTCCTGCAGAACTACGACATGGAGCTCGCCCGCCGCATGGTCCAGGGCGTCGACGTATGGCTCAACACCCCGACGCGTCCGCTCGAGGCCTCGGGTACGTCGGGCGAAAAGTGCGTGATGAACGGCGTGATGCAGTTCTCGGTGCTCGACGGCTGGTGGGTCGAGGGCTACCGCGAGGATGCCGGATGGGCTCTGCCCATGGAGCGCACCTTCGCCGACCAGCACTATCAGGACGAGCTCGACGCCGAGATGATTTACAACACCATCGAGGAGCAGATTGCCCCGAAGTACTACAAGCGCAACAGCGAGGGCATCCCCTACGAGTGGGTCGCCTCCATCAAGAAGTGCGTGGCCGACATCGCCTCGAACTTCACCACCAACCGCATGCTCAAGGACTACGAGGAGCGCTTCTACAACAAGCTGGCCGCCCGCAAGCATGAGATTGTGGCCGACGGCTACCGCCTGGCGCGTGAAATCGCCGCCTGGAAGCGCAAGGTTTCGGCCGCATGGGACCGCGTGCGCGTCGTCGAGTCGCAGCGTCTGAAGATGGACAAGGAGGCGGTCTTCGTGGGCGAGAAGTACCACTTCGAGCTGAAGGTCGACGTGGCGGGCCTCAACCCGGGCGACATCGGCGCCGAGCTGGTCATCGCACGGCAGATTGTCGGCGGACAGAGCGTCAACGTGCTGCGGACGATTCCCTTCACGCAGACGGCCGTCGAGAACGGACTGGTCACCTACACGCTCGACTACACCCCCGGCGAGACCGGTACGTACGACTTCGCGCTGCGCGTCTTCCCGCAGAATCCGCACCTGCCCCACCGCATGGACTTCGCGCTGGTGAAGTGGGCCTGAGGCGACGGAGCAGGGGCCGGGCGTCGAAGCAATTTTTCGACAAAACCGTTGCTCGTTTGAGCTTTTTTGATTAATTTTAGAGACCGAATATACTTAATACTACTATATGTCAGCATTAACCTTCGACAAAAGCGAATTAGGCAACCTGGAGTACTCGCTCCAGCGCGAAATGCTTTCGACAGACCGGTTGGGCGGCTACATGAGCACGACGATAGTCTGCTGCAACACCCGCAAGTACCACGGTCTGATGGTCTCGCCCATCGACGACAGCGACCGTACCTACGTGCTGCTATCCTCGCTCGACGAGACAGTCATCCAGCACGACCAGTCCTTCAACCTGGCCCTGCACCGCTACCCCGGCGTCTATGAGCCGCGCGGCCACAAGTACATCACCGACTTCGAGTACACGCCGACCCCCACGATTACCTACCGTGTGGGCGGCGTCATACTCCGCAAGGAGATGCTCTGGATTCACAAGCGCACGCAGCTCATGATACGCTACACGCTCGTCGACGCGCACTCCCAGACCCGGCTGCGGCTGCGTCCGTTCCTCGCCTTCCGCGACAAGCACGCCCTCTCGAAGGCCAACATGGAGGCCGACGGCCACTCCTATCCGGCCGTCAACGGCGTGAAGTGCCGCCTCTACGGCTCCTTCCCCTGGCTCTACCTGCAGACCGACAAGGAGGATGCCGAATTCGTACCGGCACCCGACTGGTACTACAACTTCGAGTACCAGCAGGAGCTGGCCCGCGGCTACGAGGGCCACGAGGACCTGCTCACCACGGGCTACTTCGAGATGGAGCTCAAGAAGGGCGAAAGCGTCATCTTCTCGGCTTCGCTCGACGAGATGGGCTCGACGAAGACCATCCGCGAGGTCTTCGAAGCCTCGATTGCCCGCCGCACCCACAAGATTGACTTCATCAGCTGCCTGCGCCACTCGGCGCGCCAGTTCGTCATCCGCCGTCCGGGCGGCCGCACCGAGGTGCTGGCCGGCTATCCGTGGCTCGGCGTCATCGGCCGTGAGACCTTCATCGCGCTGCCGGGCATCACGCTCGAGCAGGACCACAAGGAGGACTGCATGGATGTGCTCGACACGCTCGTGCGCGAGATGCGCGACGGCATGTTCACCGGCTCCTACTCCGCAGCGGCCGAGGCCGACGCCCCGCTGTGGTTCTTCTGGACGCTGCAGCAGCTCGAGAAGCAGGTGGGCGCCGATGAAATCTGGAAGCGCTACGGCGAGGTGATGAAGCAGCTGCTCGAAGCCTACCGCCGCGGCATCGACGGCCGCGTACGGCTCCACGACAACGGCCTTATCTGGGCCTGGTCCGACGCGGAGCCCCTCACCTGGATGGACGCGATGGTCAACGGCCGCGCCGTCACCCCGCGCAACGGCTACCAGGTGGAGGTCAACGCACTGTGGTACAATGCCGTATGCTACGCGCTGTCGCTGGCCCGCCGGTTCGGCGACACCCCCTTCGTCCGCGAGTGGGAGGAGCTTCCCGCCCGCACGAAGGTCTCGTTCATCGAGCACTTCATGCTGCCGGAGGGCTATCTGGCCGACTACGTCAACCAGATGGAGTGCAACAAGTTCATCCGTCCGAACATGGTCATCGCCTGCAGTCTGGACTACAAGATGCTCGACGAGGAGCAGCAGCTGAGCGTGCTGCGCGTCGTGCGCCAGCACCTGCTCACCCCGCGCGGCCTGCGCACCCTCTCGCCGCGCAACCCGCTCTACAAGGGCATGCTCGAGGGTACGCCCGACGAGCGCAACCTGGCCGCCATGAACGGCACGGTGTGGGTATGGCCTCTGGCCTTCTACGTCAAGGCCTGCTTCGACATCGACGGCGGCCGCTTCCTGCACGAGGCCGAGGAGATGCTCGCCTCGTTCAACGAGGAGATTCAGAGCTACTGCATCGGCTCCATCAACGAGATGTTCGATGCCGACCCGCCCTACACGCCGCGCGGCGCCGTATCGCAGGCATGGAGCGTTGCAGCCGTGCTGGACATCTACCGCATGATTGAAGCGCACCGCCCCGCGGAGCCCGCACCCAGGACGCGGAGCCGCAAGACGGCCGCCGAACCCAAGGCGGCGAAGAGCCCCGCAACCCGCAAGGCTGCAACGGCAGCCAAGGCCGAAACCGCGGAGACGGTCTCCGGGAAACCGGCCACCAAGACCACGGCGAAAACGGCGAAAGCCGCTGCGAAGAGACCCGCGGCCCAAGCTACGAAGAAAACAAAAAAAGAATAAGCTATGAGAGTTTTAATGTTCGGATGGGAGTTTCCGCCCCATATCGCCGGAGGTCTCGGAACAGCATGCTACGGCATGACACGCGGTCTTGCGCACAACGGCGTGGACGTCACCTTCGTGGTGCCGCACGCCTACGGTGATGAGGACCAGCGCTTTCTGCACATCGTCAACGCAAGCGACGTGGAGGCCCTCTACGGCTCGACGGCGAGCGGCGAGGACGACATCCTGAGCCGCATGTCGTTCATCCACATCGACTCGAACATGGTCCCCTACATCTCGCCCGAAGAGTACGACGAGTACCACGAAGAGTATGTCAAGAGCGGCAAGAAGGTGTGGGAGAGCACCGACGCCTGGAAGCAGCGCTACACCTTCTCGGGCAAGTACGGCGCCAACCTCATGGAGGAGGTGGCCCGCTACGCCGTGGTTGCGGCGCAGGTGGCCCGCGACCTCGAGGGTCAGTTCGACGTCATCCACGCCCACGACTGGCTGACCTACTACGCCGGCATCGCCGCCAAGCGCGTCTCGGGCAAGCCGCTGGTGGTCCACATGCACGCCACGGAGTTCGACCGCAGCGGCGAGAACATCAACACGCAGGTCTACGCCATCGAGCGCGCCGGCATGATGGCCGCCGACCGGGTGATTGCCGTCTCGAACCTCACGCGCAACATCGTCATCACGCGCTACGGCATCCCGGCCGACAAGGTGGTCACGGTGCACAACGCCGTGCGCTTCGCCGAGAACAACACCGAGGCGCCCGAACGCGGCGTGAAGGACAAGATTGTCACCTTCCTGGGCCGCATCACCTACCAGAAGGGTCCCGACTACTTCGTCGAGGCTGCGGCCAAGGTGCTCAAGCGGGTGCCCGACGTGCGCTTCGTGATGGCAGGCTCGGGCGACATGATGAACCACGTCATCCGCCGCGTGGCACGGCTCGGCATCGCCGACCGCTTCCACTTCACGGGCTTCCTGCGCGGCGAGGATGTCCACAAGATGTTCCAGCTCTCGGACGTCTACATCATGCCTTCGGTCTCGGAGCCCTTCGGCATCTCGCCCCTGGAGGCGATGCGCTCGAACGTCCCGGTCATCATCTCCAAGCAGAGCGGTGTGGCCGAGGTGCTCGACTACGCCATCAAGGTGGACTACTGGGACGTCGACGCCATGGCCGACGCCATCTACGCCCTCATCAAATACCCGGCACTGGCGAACATGTTCGCCTCGAAGGGCCTCGAGGAGGTCACCAACCTCAAGTGGAACGACGCAGCGGCCAAAATCAAGGCCGTCTACGAGGCCGCGATTAACGACAAGAAATAACCAAAAACAACCTCTATGAAAACCGTTTGCTTATACTTCCAGGTGCACCAGCCGTGGCGTCTGAAGAAATACCGCTTCTTCAACATGGGCAAGGACCACAACTATCTGGACGACCTGCTCAACCGCTCCATCATGCAGAAGGTCGCACGGCAGTGCTACCTGCCGATGAACGCCCTGCTGCTGAAGCTCATCAAGGAGAACAAGAGCAAGTTCCGCTGCTCGTTCTCCATCACCGGCACGGCCGTCGAGCAGTTCCGCGCCTTTGCCCCCGAGGTGCTCGATTCGTTCAAGGCGCTGGCCGAGACGGGCTGCGTCGAGTTCCTGGCCGAGACCTATTCGCACTCGCTCGCCTCGCTGGCCTCGAAGGAGGACTTCCGCGAGCAGGTCAAGCTCCACACCGCCATGCTCAAGAAGGAGTTCGGCGTGAAGCCCACCGCCTTCCGCAACACGGAGCTCATCTACTCGGACGACATCGGCGCGATGGTGGCCGAGATGGGCTTCAAGACGATGCTGGCCGAGGGTGCCAAGCACGTGCTGGGCTGGAAGTCGCCCAACTACGTCTATGCCAACGCCATCGACCAGAAGCTGCGCCTGCTGCTGCGCAACTACAAACTCTCGGACGACATCGCCTTCCGCTTCTCGGACCGCAACTGGGACCAGTACCCGCTGACGGTCGACAAGTATGTCGGCTGGCTCACGTCGGAGAATACGCCGGGCGAGGTCATCAACCTCTTCATGGACTACGAGACCTTCGGCGAGCACCAGAGCGCCGATACGGGCATCTTCGAGTTCATGAAGGCGCTGCCCAAGGCCATCATCGAGAAGAAGGGCGAGCTGGAGTTCGCCACCGTGAGCGAGACGGCCAAGAAGTACCAGCCCGTTTCGGTGCTCCACTGCCCGCACGTGATGTCGTGGGCCGACGAGGAGCGTGACGTGACGGCATGGCTGGGCAACGAACTGCAGAACGAGGCCTTCTCGAAGCTCTACGCCCAGAAGGAGAAGGTCAAGGCGCTGAAGAACCCCGACTTCGACTACGTCTGGAGCTTCATGCAGACCTCGGACCACTTCTACTACATGGCGACCAAGTGGCTCTCGGACGGCGACGTTCACTCCTACTTCAACCCCTACGACTCGGCTTACGACGCCTTCATCAACTACATGAACGTCCTCTCGGACTTCATCATCGAGCTGGACAAGGCCGTCGCCGCCAAGGCTGCGCGCAAGCGCGCCTAAGGCGGGTGCCTGAAAAGGGTGCCTGAGACGGAGCCTGGAACAAGGGCCGGAGACGGGAACCGGAACCGGGTGCCTGAAGCGGGAACCGGAAACAGGGCCTGAGATGGGCCAGACGACAAACAACGGCGGGATGTCCCCCACAGGGGAGGTATCCCGCCGCTGTGTTTTCCGCTGCCCGCAGAAGGGACCGCGGAAAAAGGCCGCGGAAGGGGGCCGCGAAGGGGCTTCGCCGCGGGAAGCGATTCCGGAGGCAGAGAGGAGGCGCGCTGGTAGAAAAATGTTATCTTTGTGGAAAATTCGTTCAAAAAACGACATTCGAACCCTTTTGCCCGATGAAGAGCAACAAACCCATGGAACCGGCCTCCGGCAACTGCACCCGGCACGAAGCGGGCAACCCGGAGACCCAAGCCGCTCCCGCGTCCGAAGCTGCGCCCGAGACCGGGAGCATGGACGGAACCAAGCCCGCCGGCAGGGGCGGAGCCGAGGCCGCAACCGAGGCCGGGAGCGAGGCCAAACCCTCAACAGAACCCGAGGCCAAAACCTCAACAGAACCCGGGACCGCAACCGAAGCAGAAGCAGCCAGAGAAGCCGGAGCAGCCGGAGAGGAGGCTGGAGCCGAACCGGCAACCGCAACCAAACCCGCAACCGAGGCCGGCACTGCCCGGCCGCGGAGCCTGCGCGAACGGCTGCGTGAGCGGCTGCAACGCCGGCGCCGCGCTCTGAGCCGACGGCTCGAATACCGCCGCCTGCGCCGGCTGCGCAAGCTCACCGTACCGGCCTACACCCACTGCAAGAACTGCGGCGAGCGGCTGCAGGGGATGTACTGCCACCGCTGCGGACAGTATGCCCTCGACATCGAGCAACCCTTCTGGAAGTACATCAAACAGTATTTCGAAAACGTATACCAGTTCGACAGCAAGGTGTGGCAGACGCTCTGGCTGCTCTTCCGCCGCCCGGGCTTCCTGACCACGGAGTTCAACGCCGGAAAAATCAACTCCTACGTCCACCCCTTCCGCCTCTACATGTTCATCTCGGTGGTCTTCTTCACCCTCTTCTTCATGGTGGCGTCGAGCACCGCCGAGCAGCAGCTGCGCCACGAGCGTTACCGCACGAGCCGCCTTCCGAAAGGGGTGGTCGAGGCGCTCCGCACGGGACGGGGCGGGGCCGACACCTGCGTCTACCTCTACGACGGCGCCGGACTGGCCGAGATGCTCGACTTCAACGACCTTAGGAGCGATTCGCTGCTCCGTATCACGCCGCTTGACTCGCGTCACGGCGTCGCGCGCGTCGAGCTGCCGCGCATGCTCTTCGACTCGTGCCTCCGCGTCACGACGCTCGCCGAGCAGGACCGCATCAACCTCGAAGGGGCCCGCGAGGCGCTCGGAAAGGCGGCCGAAGAGGCGGCCGGGAGTGAATCCGGAGCCGAAAACGGAGACGGGGGTGAAGCGGGTGCCAAGGCCGGAGCCGACGCCGACGTCGTACCCGAGTCCGGAAGCGGAGACGGGGCCGAGAGCGGGCACGGGGCAGGGATTACAGCCGGAGCCGGGACTGCGGCCTCAGCCGGAGGCGTGCCCGGGTCCGAAGCCGGCATAAAGACCGACGCGGAGGATGCCGCAATGGACAAGGCGATGGCCTCGATAAAGGGGGTGGATGTCGACGAGGAGGAGCTCGCCGTCATCGGAGCGCTGCTCGCCTTCGACCCCGAGCGGACAACCGTCTACGCCTGGCAGCCGCCCCAAAGCCAGAGCGAACGGCTGGAGCAGATGAGCCAGCAGACGCTGCTCAACAACCTGCTGGCGCAGCTCTCGAAGTGGACGCCCCTCTACATGATGTTCCTGCTGCCGCTCTTCGCGCTGCTGCTCGCCCGGGCCTACCGTCGCTGCCGGATGAACTACATGCAGCACTTCGTCCACGCCATCCACATCAACTGCTTCTTCCTCATTCTGCTCTCGGTGCCGGCCTTCCTGCTGATTTACGCGCTCGCACCCGAGAGCACCCTGTCGTTCCCGAGCGGCGTGGTGAAGGGCTTCTTCGCGCTGGTCTTCCTCTACATGCTCCTCTCGTCACGCCGGGTCTACGGACTGGGATGGTGGCGGACCCTCTTCAAGACGGTGTGGGTCTTCGTGCTCTTCACGCTGCTGGCAGGGCTCATCGCCGCCGGACTGCTGCTCTGGCTGGTCTCCTCCTTCAGCGACGGGTTCTGACCCAGCTCCTTTGACACGGCTACCCGGCGCCTTCCAAAACAGAACAGACCCGGAGCGGAAAACCGCTTCGGGTCTGTTCTTGTCTGCCGCCAAGCCGAAAATGGAGGGCGGGCCAGAAACCGTCGCCAGTGGGGCACCAGGCCGAAAATGGAGACGGGCCAGAAACCGCCGACGGGGCCGACGGACCGTTGAAGGTGGACGGACCGGGAACTGCCGACGGAAGCCGACGGGCCGACGATGGAGTACGGGCCAGAAACCGTCGACGGAAGCCGACGGGCCCAAGATGGGAAAGGGCCTAAAGTCGCCGGGGGCCGCCGCGCGTCACCCCTTGCGCTTGTAGCGCGAGGGCGAGGTGCCGGTATGCTGCTTGAAGTACTTGCCGAAGAAGGACTGCGTCGAGAAGTTGAGCTGGTAGGCTATCTCCTGGATGCTCAGCCCCGAGTACTTGAGCAGCGCCTTCGCCTCGAGAATCACCGACTCGTCAATCCACCGCGCAGCCGTCTTGCCGCTCACCTCCTTGACCACCGACGAGAGGTACTTGGGCGTGATGTTGAGCTGCCGCGCATAGAAGCTCACGTTGCGCTCCCGCTTGTTGTACTGCTGCAGCAGCGCCATGAACTGGTTGAAGAGCACCTCGCACCGCCCCTGCTTCATCGGGTCGGTCTGCTCGCGCAGGTTGATTTCCGTGATGATGTAGAAGGCCGTGGTGAAGAGCGTCCGGATGATTTCATGCCGGTAGCGCTCCTTGTCACTGCGCAGCATCGTCTTGATGAGCTGGAAGAGCTGGCGAATCTCGTCGACATCCTGCGGCGAAACCTCCAGCACGGGGGCCTTGCCGAAGCGCATGTAGACCGGCAGCGAGGTCGAAAGGTCTATCTGGATTTCGTTGACGAACGACTTGGAGCAGGCCAGGAAGTAGGCCGCCGCATTGGCCGAGCACTTCACCGTGCGGATGATGCTCCCCGGATTGAAGAGCACCACCATGTTGGGCCGCACCTGATAGGTCTGCATGTCAATGGAGACGGTCGCCTCGCCGCTCATCATGATGACGGCCGAGAAGCCGTCGATGGAGGCCGGATAGTTGCTCGTCGTATTGCTTTGGGGGTCGAGCGCCGTGATGACCAAATCGTCCGACAGATAGAATACGTCGCTCATCTCCTTCTTGATGCGTGAAATCGAAACCTTGTGGAGATTCTCACGCCCCGCACCCGGTGCGGTTTTCGTCGTTTTGACACGCTCCGCCATAATAGCTTTTTTAGGGTTGGTACACGTTTCCGTTTCACAACGCGGTCGGTACCCCGTCCCGCAAACCGGGGCGGGCTCTCATCCCTGCTTCCGTATCCTAACCTGTCCCACCGGAGCGCCCCTCGGCCGGCGGGGTCGCCCGCAGCCTCCGGTCGCCCGGATGGATGGCCCCGCACGGCGGAGCCCTCCGCTTTCGTTATCTCGCTTCCGCCGGCCGAGCGGGTCACAACTCCCCTCCGCCGGCTTCATGCTCTTCTCCTTATCCGTCTAACACTTCTCTACCCTAATACTCCCCGCGTACCCGCGTACGCGCGCGTTGGGCTCGACGGGGGCACCTTCATTCACCCGCGGTCCCCGCACGCTCCGCCGCCCCGTCAGGGCTGGCAGAGGACCCGCAGCTCGCCCGGAAGGCACTCGATGTGGAGCGGGAAGTCGGCTCCGGGCTGCCCGTCGACGTCGGTCGGTTCGTTGACCGGCGAGGTTATCTCGATGCAGCGCGCCCGAACCAGCCGCACCTCGCGGGGGTTGCCCCCCAGCAGGTAGCGCCCCATCGAGAGGGTCGACAGCAGCGGGTTGCGCTTCTCGAGCAGCACGCAGTCGAACATGCCGTCCTTGATGGAGGCACGGCGCGCCAGCGGAAATCCGCCGGCCGTCTCTCCGTTGAAGACCAGCACCATGAGCGAGTTGAAGTCGAACTCCTCGCCGTCGGCCGTCACGCGCAGCGGCACGGCATGCATCGAGCGGAACTCCTTGATGCCCTCGATGAGGTAGGCCAGCTTGCCGATGCGGTGCTTCCGCTCGTCGGGCGTACGCTGCGAGGTGGTCGTGAAGATGCCGAAGCTGAAGACGTTGACGAAGTAGAGCCCGTTGACCCGTCCGCAGTCGACCCGCTCCTCGACGCCCGTGGCTATCTGCCGCGCCGCCTCGAGCGGGTTCTTCGACATGCCGAGCGCCCCCGCGAAGTCGTTGGCCGTACCGGCGGGAATAACCCCCAGCGCCACGTCGAGCCCCTTGCGTTTCATGGCGTTGACGGCGAAGTTAATCGTGCCGTCACCGCCGGCGACCACCACCAGCTCGACCTGCTCGTGCCCGTCGAAGGGGTTGGCGTCGAAATCGATTTGAAGCGGTTCGATGTCGTATCCGTAGGAGGAGAATACCTCGCAGATATCCTCGACCTTGCGGTCAGTGCGTCCCTTGCCGGACTGCGGGTTGTATAGAAAAATCGCTTTCTTCATCGGTAAGTCGCTATTCCATGATGAGTGCGCGCATGGCCGGGGTGACATACTCCTCGTATGCGTCGCCCTGCCCCGCAAGAATGAAGTAGGCCTTCAGCCCGGGTAGCGAGTCGGCCATCCGCAGCGCGTCGTCGGCCCCCAGGGCCATGAACATCGTCCCCAGCGCGTCGGCCTCGGCGCAGGTCGGGGCGGCGACCGTCGCCGAGAGCAGCCGCGAGATGACGCTGCGTCCCGTGCGGGGGTCAATCGTATGGGCCACCTTCCGGCCGTCGTCGGTCCGGTAGAAGCGGCGGTAGTTGCCCGAGGTGGCCAGGCCGCCCGAGCTCATGCAGAGCCGCTTCTGGAGGTAAGCCCCGTCGGACATGTTGCCGTCGAAGGGGGTTTCGATGCCGATGCGCCAGGGGTTACCCTCGCGGTTGACGCCCCGGCAGCGCACCTCGCCGCCGATGTCGACGATGTAGTTCCGCCCGCCGAGCTGCTCGACCAGCTGCGCCAGCAGGTCGACCGTGTAGCCCTTGGCCACCGAGTTGAAGTCGAGCTGCACGCGCGGGTCGCTCTTGACGAGCCGCCCGTCGACGATGCGCACCTTGTCGCGGCCGACGAAGGCGAGCAGCGAGTCGAGGTTGGGATGGAGCGTGCGTTCGCGCCCGGCGAAGCCCCACGCCTCGACCAGCGGCTTGACCGTCACGTCGTAGCGGCCGCCGCTCAGACGGCCGATACTGTCGGCCAGCGCCAGGTTGAAGGCGATGTGGCGGTCGACCGAGTCGGTGAGGTTGCGGTTCAGGCGGCTCAGCAGCGAGGTCGAATCGAAAATCGACATCGAGGCCTTGGCCTCGGCGTCGAGCCGCATGGCGGCGCGGTAGAGCTCCTGGCGGGCCGAGGGGCCGACGTCGGCCACCACGTGCATCGTCGTTCCGAGCATCGTCCCGTCGACGGTCACGTAGCGCGCCGGGGAGTTGCAGCTCCCCGCAAGGAGCGCAAGGAGCGGAAGCGCGGCCGCCGCCGCGCGCATGAACGGTTTGAGCATAAAGTTCCTCATTCTAATGGCAAAAATAATATTTTCCGGCATATCTCGGCCCTTTTGCCGGAGAAAAGCGTCGGGCGAACAATAATTTTTCATTTTTAGTTCTTAATTCTCAATTATATTCGTACCTTTGTCGGACGCTCTGGCGTTATCCACGGTAAGGGGGATGCGTCGTAGAGTGGAACTAAATAAACTTTTATCAAAATGGCTTATTTAACAGCTGAGAAAAAGCAAGAGCTTTTCGGTCAGTACGGCAAGTCTAACAAGGACACGGGTTCTCCCGAGAGCCAAATCGCCCTGTTTTCGTACCGTATCAGCCACCTTACTGAGCACCTCAAGAACAACAAGCACGACTTCGGCACGCAGCGCGCACTGCTGCGTCTGGTAGGTAAGCGCCGCCAGCTGCTGGAGTACCTCAAGGAGGTGGACATCGAGCGCTACCGCGCCATCGTCAAGACGCTCAACCTCCGCAAGTAGTCGCGAGGAACCGAATGAGGGCAATTCCCCACCGAGGGATTGCCTTCATTTGCTTAGGACAATTCGAACACATTTAGGATATTTTTATGGAAGAAAAGAAGCTGTACAACGCAGTCCGCAAAATCATCACGCTGGCCGACGGTCGCCAGATTGAGATTGAAACGGGCAAACTGGCCAAACAGGCCGACGGCTCCGTCGTGGTGAAGCAGGGAGACACGATGCTCCTGGCCACGGTCGTTGCCGCCAAGGATGCAAAACCCGACACCGACTTCATGCCGCTTCAGGTGGAGTACAAGGAGAAATATGCCGCCGCGGGCCGCTACCCCGGAGGCTTCATGAAGCGCGAAGGCAAGGCCAACGACAGCGAGATTCTCGTTGCACGTCTGATTGACCGCGCCCTGCGCCCGCTCTTCCCCGCGGATTTCCACGCCGAGGTATACGTGACGGTCAACCTCATCTCGGCAGACAAGGATATTCAGCCCGACGCACTGGCGGGTCTGGCCGCTTCGGCCGCCCTCGCCGTATCGGACATCCCCTTCGGCGGCCCCATCTCGGAGGTGCGCGTGGCCCGCATCGACGGCCAGTACGTCATCAACCCCACCTTCTCGCAGATGCCCGAGGCCGACCTCGACATCATGGTCGGCGGTACGATTGACAACATCCTCATGGTCGAGGGTGAGATGAAGGAGGTCGCCGAGGAGGTGATGCTCGGCGCCATCAAGTTCGCGCACGAGGAAATCAAGAAGCACTGCGCCGTACAGATTGAGCTCTCGAAGGAGCTGGGCAAGGATGTCAAGCGCACCTACTGTCACGAGGTCAACGACGAGGAGCTGCGCCAGACCATCATCCGCGAGCTCTACGACAAGGCCTACGCCATCGCCACCAGCGGCACGATGAAGCACGAGCGCGAGGATGCCTTCAACGCCCTGGAGGCCGAGTTCGCATCGCGCTATACGGAGGAGGAGCTCGTCGAGAAGGCCCCCCTCATCCACAAGTACTTCCACGACGACGTCCAGAAGAAGGCCATGCGCAACATGATTCTCGACGAGGGCAAGCGTCTCGACGGCCGCCGCACGGACGAAATCCGCCCCATCTGGTGCGAGGTGGGCTACCTGCCCGCCGCCCACGGCTCGGCCATCTTCACCCGCGGCGAGACGCAGGCGCTCGCATCGGTGACGCTCGGCACGAAGCTCGACGAGAAGGTCAAGGACGAGGTGCTCGTACAGGGTACCGAGCAGTTCGTGCTCCACTACAACTTCCCGCCCTTCTCGACGGGTGAGGCGAAGGCAGCACGCGGTCTGAGCCGCCGCGAAATCGGCCACGGCCACCTGGCATGGCGCGCCCTGAAGCCGATGGTTCCCGTCGGCGACGAGAACCCCTACGCCGTGCGCGTCGTATCGGACATCCTCGAGTCGAACGGCTCGTCGTCGATGGCTACGGTCTGCGCCGGCACGCTGGCGCTGATGGATGCCGGCGTGAAGCTCAAGAAGCCGGTTTCGGGCATTGCCATGGGTCTGATTTCCGACTCGGCAACGGGCCGCTGGGCCGTGCTGTCGGACATCCTGGGCGATGAGGACCACCTGGGCGACATGGACTTCAAGGTAACGGGTACGCGCGACGGCATCACCGCCACGCAGATGGATATCAAGGTCGACGGCCTCTCGTACGAGGTGCTGGCCAAGGCGCTCGAGCAGGCCCGCGTAGGCCGCATGTACATCCTCGACAAGCTGACGGAGTGCATCGCCGAGCCGCGCGCCGAGTACCGTCCCTTCGTACCGCGCATCGTCCAGATTACCATCCCGCAGGATATGATTGGTGCCGTTATCGGCCCCGGCGGCAAGGTCATCCAGGACATCCAGAAGACCACCGGCACGACCATCACCATCACCGAGGTCGAGAACAAGGGCATTGTCGACATCTTCGGCCAGGACAAGGCCGCGCTCGACGGCGCTCTGTCCCGCATCAAGGCCATCGTGGCCGTTCCGGAGGTGGGCGAGACCTACCACGGCAAGATTCGCTCGATTGTCGCCTTCGGCGCCTTCGTCGAGATTATGCCGGGCAAGGATGCGCTGCTCCACATCTCGGAAATCGACTACAAGCGCTTCGAGACGATGGAGGAGACGGGCCTGAAGGAGGGCGACGAAATCGACGTGAAGCTCATCGGCGTCGACCCCAAGACGGGCAAGCTGAAGCTCTCGCGCAAGGCGCTGCTTCCCAAGCCCGAGGGCTGGGTCGAGCGTGAACGCCGCCCGCGCGAGGAGCGCGGCGAGCGCCGCGGCCACCGCGAGCGCCGTCCCGAGGAGAAGTAAGATTGAGCCCCGACCCCCGCAGAACACTCTGCGGGGCCTCTCCGGAGGCCCGGCAGGGCGTAGCGGCATTCGGTGAAAATTTCTTCGAAATGTTGCACATTTAGCGGGAGTTTTCTATATTTGCGTTGTTCCCGGACGAAGAAGAGCCAAACGGTTCATCCTCCGGCCGGAAACGACCGGCAAGCAAGGACGAAAAAACATTAAACATTAATCTTTAGTTCGCTATGAAAAATCTTTTTAAGTTGAGCGTTGTGCTCGTAGCCGCCTCGCTGGCGTTCTCGAGCTGTAACTGCTTCAAGAAGATGGCCAAGCATCAGGACGAGGTCAACGTGACCTGCGCACCCGAGATTCTGGCCCTCAACAACGGCGTCGTTGCCGCCGACGTCACGGTTACTTTCCCCGTAGAGTACTTCAACGCCAAAGCCGTGCTGAAGGTAACGCCCGTACTCGTATTCGAGGGCGGCGAGGTTGCCGGTACGACCAAATACTTCCAGGGTTCGAAGGTTGACGACAACTACACGGTCGTTGACAAGAACAACGGCGGCAACTACACGCTGCACGTGGAGTTCCCCTACGACGCACGCATGGCCCAGAGCATGCTCCAGCTGCGTGCCGAGATTAAGTGCCCGAAGGGCAAGTGCAAGGAGTTCACGCTCGTGAACCTGAACAACGGCGCGCTGCCCACCAAGGAGCAGGCTGCCGTGCTGGCCGGTGACGACGAGGCTGCCAAGGCCGCTCTTGCCAAGGAGTTCGGTCTGACGGTTGCCTACGGTGTCAACACCCTGCAGCAGGACCTCAAGTACTCGGACCTGATGGCTCCGATGGCCAACAACTACAAGAAGGTGACCACCGTTGTCGACAAGACCGACCTGCTCTACGCCATCAACTCGTCGAAGGTAACGAAGAAGAACGAGGAGAAGGCCGACCTGGAGGCATTCAAGGCCAACGTGGACGAGCAGCTGGGCAACGACCGCATCTCGCAGAGCATCGCCGTCAAGGGTTATGCTTCGCCCGATGGTCCGGTGAAGTTCAACGACAAGCTCTCGCAGGCCCGCAGCGAGTCGGGTAAGAAGGTTGTGGCCAAGCTGCTGAAGGACTCGGGTCTGGATGTGGACGCCGCTGCCTACGGTGAGGACTGGGACGGCTTCAAGGAGCTGGTCGAGAAGTCGGACATCAAGGACAAGGACCTCATTCTCCAGGTGCTGAAGATGTACAACTCGCCCGCCGAGCGTGAGGCTCAGATTAAGAACCTCTCGTCGGTATTCAACGAGCTGAAGACCGAGGTTCTGCCCGAGCTGCGCCGCTCGCAGATTATCAACACGTCGGACATCCAGGGCAAGACCGATGCCGAGATTATGGCCTTCGTCAACAACAAGCAGTACGACCAGCTCACCAACGAGGAGTTGCTCTACGCCGCCGAGTCGCTGACCGACGATGTAAACGTACAGATTGCCGTTCTGGAGTACACCGCCAAGACCTACAACGACGCCCGCGCCTACAACAACCTGGGTATCGCTCAGGAGAAAGCCGGTGAGAAGGCTGCCGCTCTGAAGTCGTTCGAGAAGGCTGCCGAGCTGGGCAACACCTCTCCCGAGCTGAACAAGAACCTCGTGCTGGCCAACCTGTCGAACGGCAACACGGCCGAGGCCAAGAAGTACGCTCAGGCTGCCGACGCACAGTCGAAGGCTGCTCTGGCCGCCGCTCAGGGCGACTACAAGAGCGCTGCCAACGGTCTTGAGGGCTACAACGCTGCCATCGCTCAGGTGATGAACAACGACCTGGCAGGTGCCAAGAAGTCGATTGCCAAGGACAACTCGGCCGAGGCAGACTACCTGCGTGCCGTCATCGCTGTCAAGGAGGGTGACCTCACCGCAGCCGAGGCACAGCTCAAGAGCGCCATCTCGAAGAACCCGAAGCTGGCCGACAAGGCAGCCAAGGATGTCAACCTGAAGGCTCTTGCGAAGTAATTCGCGACCGACAATAACCGGAAACCCCCGAAGGCAATGCCTTCGGGGGTTTTCTTTTGCCCGGGGAGGAGCGCGGGCAGAGTGAGGAGAGCAAGAGGAAGCGGGCCGAAGCGCAGAAAAGCGTGGGCAAAGGAGCAGGAGGGTGCAGGAGGGTGTAGAGTGCAGGAGGGTGTAAGAGAGTGCAGGCCGAAGGGCAGGAAAGAGCGGGCCGAAGAACAGGAAAGAGCGGGGCCGTGGACTGAGAGAAGCGGGCCGTGGGCTACAGGAGGCAACGACCTGGGTGCAAGGAGGAACGGGCGAGGCATAGGAGACAGCGAAACAAAGCACGGAAGGCAGCAGTCCGAAGCACAGGAAGGCAACGCCCGGGTACAAGGAGGTGCGGGCGAGGCATAGGAGACAGCGGAACAAAGCACGGAAGGCAGCGGCCCGGAGCGCAGGAAGGCAACGCCCGGGTGCAAGGAGGTGCGGGCGAGGCATAGGAGACAGCGGAACAAAGCACGGAAGGCAGCGGCCCGGAGCGCAGGGAAAAGCGGGCAGGGAACGGCCGTCTCGAACCAAAATGAACGAATCCAAACCGTGCACGGACCAACCCATTCGGGTCGGCTCGGACGGCCCAAGGCATCCCAACCGACACGCTCGCGACAACCCGTCCGGACCAACCCATTCGGGTCGACTCGTCCGCTCCAAGGCATCCAAACCGACACGCTCGCGACAACCCGTCCGGACCAACCCGCTCGGGCCAACTCGTCCGGTCCAAGGCACCCCAACCGACACGCTCGCAACAACCCCTCCGGACCAACCCATTCGGGTCGACTCGTCCGGTCCAAGGCATCCAAACCGACACGCTCGCGACAACCCCTCCGGACCGCTTCCGGGTCCAATGAGGGAAAAGAGCGCCGCGGACGAAAATATTCACCCGCAATGTGCCCGACGTCTCGATTTATTTTCCTATTTTTGTAAAAAATAGCGACTGTACCTATGGAATACGCCAATCACCTCAACGAATATGCCCCGGCACCGAGCGAGGCTCAGGTTGCCGAAGAGGTCGCCCGCATCAAGGGCCTCGCAGCCCGCAACGCCACGACCGACGTCTACAAGTTCTGCTACTCGGCCATCGACCTCACCACCCTCTCGTGCAACGACTCGGTGACCTCCGTGACGGAGCTTGCCCGCAAGGCCGTGGAGTTCTACAAGGCATTCCCCCACATCCCCAACGTCGCCTCCATCTGCATCTACCCCTCGTTCGTCGAGACGGTCGGGGTGGCCGTTGACGGCACGCCGATGCGCATCACCAGCGTGGCCGGCGGATTCCCCGCCTCGCAGACCTATCTGGAGGTAAAGGCACTCGAGGTGGCCATGGCCATCGAGAACGGCGCCGACGAGATAGACATCGTGCTCAACGTGGGCCACATGCTCACGGGCGAATACGACGAGGCTGCCAACGAGGTGGAGGTCATCCGCAAGGAGATGGACGATGACATCGTGCTGAAGGTCATCATCGAGTCGGGGGCGCTCAAGACGCCGGAGCTGATTCGCAAGGCCTCGCTGCTCTCGATGTTCGCCGGTGCCGACTTCGTGAAGACCTCGACGGGCAAGATTGACGTGGCGGCCACGCCCGAGGCTGCCGTGGTGATGTGCGAGGCGATTCGCGACTACTACGCCCGCACGGGTCGCAAGGTGGGCTTCAAGGCTGCCGGCGGCGTCCGCACCCCCGAGGAGGCGGTGCTCTACTACACGATTGTCGAGGAGATTCTGGGCAAGGAGTGGCTCACGACCGAGCTCTTCCGCATCGGAGCCTCTTCGGCCGCCAACAACCTGCTCACGGCCATCGAGGGCAAGCAGGTGAAGTTCTTCTAAACCGGCGCTGCAAGGTTCACGGCCCCGCCGGAACCCGACGATAAGGCGATAAAAAGAAGCGGCGGCATCCTTCCCTTCAAGGGAGCGATGCCGCCGCTCTTTTTTTGTATCTACGCCGCCTTTACGCATCCGCAACGCGTTCCGGAGCCGCGACGCTTACCCGACGCCACGGCGCGTTCCGGAGCCGCGCCTAACCGACGCCGCGCGCCGTATTCCGGAGCCGCACCGTCACCGGCCGCAGCTCAGGCTCCGGCTCACTGCCTGCCCGAGGCAGCAGCCGATTCGGCCGAGCCCTCCGATGTCGTCGGAACAGCCGTCGGGGCAGCAGCAGAAGCTGCCGCCGTCTGCTGCGTCGAATCGCGGAGCACCTTGATGGCCGCCGTAATCACGTTGTCGACCGGATAGATGTTGGCATAGAAGCCGTCATCCTCGAGCGCCGTATTGCGGCCGATGTAGGCACGTAGCTGCGCCTCGATGAGCCTTCGCGAGCGGGCGATGTCGCCGCGCCGCGGGGCAACCCCCTTGCGGGCGGCGTAGCGGACGAAATCCTCGACCAGGTTGCGGTCCGAGTCGAGCAGCGCCTTGAGCCCGTCGACGCTCCGCACGGCGTTAAGCGCGTCGCGGTGGCGGTCGGCATACTCAATCGTATAACGGTAGAGGATGTTGCGCCCGGCCACCTCGACGTAGTAGGGGGTCACGTCGGTCGTATCGGCCGGGATGAAGATGTCGGGCATGATGCCGCCCCCGCCGTAGACCACCTTGCCGCCCGGCGTGATGCGCTTGAGCGAGTCGGCGAAGTGGATGCTGTCGGCCGTGAAGAACTCGTTGTTCTCGTAGCGGTGCCACAGGTCGGCCTCGTAATCCTCGTCGTCGCCGATGGTGTAGGGCTTCTGGATGGAGCGGCCCGTCGGCGTGTAGTAGCGGGCCGTGGTGAGCCGCAGCGCCGAGCCGTCGCTGTAGGGTATCTGCCGCTGGACGAGCCCCTTGCCGAAGGAGCGGCGGCCGAGGATGGTGGCCCGGTCGTTGTCCTGCAGCGCGCCGGCCAGAATCTCGCTCGACGAGGCGCTCCCCTCGTCGATGAGCAGCGCCACCTCCATATCCTGGGCGCGCCCCGTGCCGTCGGCATACTGGCGCAGCTGCTCGTGGTGGCGGTCCTCCGTGTAGACAATCAGCTGCCCCTTGTGGAGAAACTCGTTGGCCACCAGAATCGCCTGGTCGAGGAAGCCGCCCGAATTGCCGCGCAGGTCGAAAATCAGCTTGCGGACCCCCTCGCCGCGCAGCGTGTCGAGCGCCCGCGCCAGCTCCTCGTGGGTCGTCCGGGCGAACTGCCCCAGGCGGATGTAGCCGATGCCGTCGGCGATGCGGAAGGCCGACTCGACGCTTCGGATGGGTATCACGTCACGCACCACCTCGACCGGAACCAGGTCGGGAATCCCCTGCCGGCCCAGACCCAGACGGACCTTCGTGCCGCGCGGACCGCGCAGCATCTTGACCACCTCCTGCTGCGGAATGCCGCGTCCGGCCACGAGCGAGTCGCCGATTTCGAGGATGCGGTCCCCGGCCCGCACCCCCGCCTTGTCGCTCGGACCGTGGGGGATGACGTTGAGCACGATGACCGTATCGGTGGCCATGTTGAAGACCACGCCGATGCCGTCGAACTCACCCTCGAGGGGCTCGTTGAGCGCCTGCATCTCCGAGGCGGGGATGTAGACCGAATGGGGGTCCAGTTCGCGCACGAGCAGCGGGATGACATGCTCGGCGAGCGAATCCATCGATATGGAGTCGACGTACTGGTTCTCGATGAGCGAGAGCGTATAGGTGAGCTTGTTGTTGGGGAAGGCCATGTGGCTCAGCACCCCCTTGATGCGGGCTTCGACGCTGTTGCGCCCCATGAACTGGCCCATGAGCAGCCCGAGCACCACCCCCGCGGCCAGCAGCAGCGGGAAAATCACGGTGCGTTTCGAATTCTTGTACATAGTTCTCGGATGCAAAGCCGCCCCCGCACGGTCGCACCGTCGGGAGCGGACTCCGGCCCACGGGGCCGGAACTGCGGTTTTGGTATTACTGGTTACTTGTTCTTGAACGTATAGCTCAGACCGACGCTCAGCAGCGTCTGCGTCTGCACGTCGACGTTCTGCGCCCGGTTGTAGTAGAGCTGGAATGTCAACGTTGTGGCGATGAATTTTGTTGCCTTGATTTCAATCGTATTTTCCCAGCGCACCGTCGGATGGATGGGCAGCACGGGTTTCTGCTTGGGGTCCTTGTTCTCCATGCCGTTCCAGGCGTCGTAGGCCCTCTTCCACGACGAGTAGTCGCTGATTTTGTTCTTCACGCCGATGTCGGATATCCAACCGTAGAAGGAGAAGAGCGTCGTGCGGTAGCGCAGGAAGCCGTTCTTGCCGAACGAGCGGTCGAAATCGAGCTGGATGGAGGAGCCGCCCTCGTACTTCGACGTCTTACTGTCGTCAGCCAGACCGTAGGCCTCCCAGCCCGGCTTGCTGTCATCGGTCACCACGTTGTTGCGGACGTCGGCGTTCTCGACGAAGACGGCGCTCAGGGCCAGCGGCGAGAGGTTGACCGAAATCGGGAACTTGGGCTTGGGGCACTTGTAGGTGATACCGAACGAGATGTCGAGGTAGCCCGGCGCCATGAAGGTGCTCTTGAGGTCGGTGGGCGTCTGCTGCGTACGCGAGATGTAGCCGTTGGCGAACTGGCTGCGGAACTTGAAAATCGAACCGTAGGACCAGTTCTTCGACATCTTGAACGAGGGGGCCACCGAGATGGCGAACTCGTCCTGGTTCTTGTACCAGACGCCGTTGCTGGTCGTATTGCCCTCGGCGTCGGTCGTCTCGACCTTCATCCGGTTGTAGCCGAACATGGCGTCGACGGTCGTCGTGATGGAGAAGAGGTTCTTCGTGAAGGTGTGGCGCAGGTAGAGCGACGCCATCAGCGCGATGGAGTTGTCACCGCCCGAGACGGCAATCCACGGGTCGTTGTAGGAGGAGAGCGTACCCTGGAGGCTCGAGCCTATTTCGAGGTAGTTGCGCTCCTTGCGGATGGCGGCCCGCTCGGCGCGGTAGCGTGCCCGGTTGAAGTAGGTCAGGTCGACCGACGTGGGCTTGAGCTCGTCGCGGAAGGTCACCTCCTCCTCTTCGGCATTCACCTCGTCAATCGATATCTGGGCGGCGGCCGGAAGGGCCAGGCCGAGGGCCGCGAGCAGCAACAACGGAGCAATGTATTTCATAATGAAGCAGTTGACTGAAACAATACCTTGCAAATTTAGGAATTTATTTGCAAATACATTAACTTTACGGCTGTTAATCGTCAACCAAACACCGCAAAAACGCAACCATGAAATACATCGGAGCACACGTCAGCGCCTCGGGCGGGCTGGAGAATGCCCCCCGCAACGCGCACCGCATCGGCGCCACGGCCTTTGCACTCTTCACCAAAAACCAGCGCCAGTGGATGGCCAAGCCCCTCACCGAGGCAGAAATAGCCTCGTTCCGCGCTGCCTGCGCCGAACTGGGCTACACCCCGGCGCAGATTCTGCCCCACGACTCCTACCTCATCAATCTGGGCCATCCCGAGCGCGAGGGGCTCGAGAAGTCGCGCGAGGCCTTCTTCGACGAGATGCACCGCTGCGAGCAGCTGGGGCTCGACCGGCTGAACTTCCACCCCGGGAGCCACCTGCGCAAGGTGACCGAGGAGCAGAGCCTCGACCTGATTGCCGAGTCCATCAACATGGCGCTCGACCGCACGCACGGCGTGACGGCCGTCATCGAGAACACGGCGGGGCAGGGTTCCAACCTGGGCTACCGCTTCGAGCATCTGGCCTACATCATCGACCGCGTCGAGGACAAGTCGCGCGTGGGGGTCTGCATCGACACCTGCCACGCCTTCGCCGCGGGGTACGACCTGCGGACGGAGGAGGCGTGTGAGCGCACCTTCGCCGAACTGGAGCGCGTGGTGGGGTTCCGCTATCTGAAGGGGATGCATCTGAACGACGCGATGAAGCCGCTGGAGAGCCGCGTCGACCGCCACTCGCCGCTGGGCGAGGGGACGCTCGGCATCACCTGCTTCCGCTACATCGCCTCGGATGCTCGCTTCGACGGCATTCCGCTCATCCTCGAGACCCCCGACGAGGAGCGCTGGCCCGAGGAGATTGCCCTGCTCAAGGAGTTCGCCGCCGCGCGGTAGCGACGGGGGCCCGAAGGGGCACCGGCAGGCCGGAGAGGAAGCACCCCGCCCCGTGAAAAGGTGCGGAGAAGAACCGGGCCGGCCGATAGCGAAAGGGCCTCGAAGGAGTGCCGGCCGGGAAGAGAGCACCCCGCCCCG
>JFBN01308020.1_pt1 | contig 57651 bp, 58 predicted proteins | sample 768741 | NCBI WGS metagenome assembly JFBN01 (sample SAMN01983846, study PRJNA193217) | chicken gut metagenome | biome: terrestrial biome; isolation source: ceca of Broiler chicken | host: Gallus gallus | place: United Kingdom: England | collected 2010-09-07
GGCGGTGCCGCCTGCCAGCAGGCCGGCCGCCACGCAAAGAGCGGCAAGAAATTTCTTTCTCATCGGAATTCCTCCTTTCCGGGCGGATGCGCCCGAATCCCATGGGCTTTTTCTCCATCTTGCCCTTTTATTTCCGGGCTGTCAACGGGATATGGTATACTGAAATCATCGCTATCAACAGAAAGGAATCCTATGAAATCATACACTTCCGTCCTCTTTGATCTGGACGGCACCATTTCCCGGTCGGCGCCGGGCATCATCCGTTCTCTCCAGTACGGGCTGGACAGCATCGGCATCCATGAAAAAGACCCGTCCCGCCTCACCCGCTTCATCGGGCCACCGCTCAATGTGGAGCTCCGCGCGGCCTACGGCCTCCCCGCCGGGCAAATCGAAAAGGTGATCTCCCGCTTCCGGGAGCGCTATGAAACGGAGGGCATCTTCGAATGCGAGCTCTACCCGGGCATCGCCGATGTGGTGCGGGACTGCGCTGCCGCGGGGCTCCGCCTCGCCGTGGCATCCAGCAAGCCGGAGCCCCATGTGCAGACGCTCATGCGCCATTTCGGCATCGCTGCGTGCTTCGCCGTCATCAGCGGCAGCCGCATCGAAGATGAGCTGGACAACCGCACCGGCGCGGACAACAAGGACCGGGTGATCGCCAAGACGCTCAGCCGGCTCGGCGGCCATGCGCTCCCGGCCGTGATGGTGGGCGATACCAAATACGATATCCTCGGCGCGCACCACAACGGACTGGACTCCATCGCCGTGACCTACGGCTACGGGTCCCGGGAGGAGCTCCGGGAAGCCGGGCCCACCTTCACCGCCGGTTCCGCTGCGGACCTGCGGGCACTCCTCCTCCACGGGAAATAAATAAAAAAAGCCTGTCTCTTGCAAGAGAACAGGTCTTTTTTATTGTCAGAAGGAAAAGCCCGCTGCCCGGAGCAGTGCCTCCGCCTCTTCCAGACTGCGGATGAAATGCAGGCCCCGGCGGTCCTCGTCCGAAAGGAAGCCGTTATCCTCCATGGCATGGAAATAGCTGTCGAGCCGGTCATAGCAGTGCGCCGCGTTGTACACGAGGACGGGCTTGTGGTGCCGGCCGAGGCGGTACAGGGAGTAGGTCTCGGCGATTTCCTCGAGGGTCCCCGGCCCGCCGGGCAGCGCGAGGAAGGCGTCTCCCATGGCGATCATCTTTTCTTTCCGCTCAGCCATGGTCTCCACGGTGATCATGGCCGTGAGGCCGGTGTGGGCTTCTTCCCGCGTCTTCAGGAAGGACGGGATGACGCCCACCGCTTCGCCGCCGGCGGCGAGGAGCGCATCGGCGCAGGCTCCCATGAGGCCGGTGCGGCCGCCGCCGTAGATCATGCGGATGTGACGGCGCGCCAGCCAGCGGCCAGTCTCTTCCGCGGCCCGGCGGAACGCGGGATCGCGGCCGGGATTGGCCCCGCAGTACACGGTGAGCTGTTTCATACAGTGCTCCTTTCTGTTTCCATGACGAGATTCTCCAGCCTGACGCCGCGGCGCACTACGGTCTGCCGCCGCACGATACGCCAGCCCCGGGCGAGGAAGAATGGCCGCGCCGTGAGGGAGGCTTCCGTGCGGAGACGCCGCGCCCCCGCCGCACGGACGAGCGCCGCGAGGAGCGCCGTCCCGATGCCTTCGCCCTGCCGGGCCGCGTGGACGAAGAGGCGGTCCACGTACCCGTCCGGCCGGACGTCTCCGAAGCCGAGGAGCGCGCCTTCCTCTTCCGCGGCGAAGGCCGGATGTCCCGCAAAGGACGCGGTCCACGCGGCTTCGTCCTCCGCGCCCGCGGCCCACGCGCGGCAGGCGCTCTCGCTGTAGTCTTTCCGGTTCACAGCGAGGACGGTCTCCCGGAAGAGCCGCGCCGCGGCGGGGCCGTCTTCGGGACGGAATGGCCGGATGTGCATGGGATTTCCTCCTCTCTCCGGACAAAGAAAAAAGATACGGGACAGCCCGTATCCCTGTTTTCACGCTCTGCGGTCGTAGACCTGGATGCCCAGTTTCCGCTGAAATTCCCGGAGCGTGCCGTTCCGGGAGAGGACGGTGAGCAGAGCAAAGGCGATGGACCCGCCGATGAGGGTACCGCAGATGAAGCTGGGCACGTAGTACATCCACGAGAGGCCCGTGCGTCCGTAGAGAAATTCCATCACCGGATAGGAGACCACCGCGCCAATGAGGCCCGTACCGATGACCTCACCCAGCACCGCCGCCAGAATGCGTCCGCCCGACGCCCGGTACAGGATGCCCGACAGCGCCGCGCCGAAGACCGCCCCGGTGAGTGCCAGCGGCGGGATGCCCATGAGCACCATGCGGATGATGCCGATGAGCGTCGCACAGAGCAGGGAATACCACGGCCCCATGAAAACCGAGCAGATGATATTGATCAGGTGCGCCATGGGACACATGCCCTCGATGCGCAGGATTGGGGAAATAACGACCCCCAGCCCGATCATCATCGCCAGAAACACAAGGCGCAGTACGTGATTTTCTTTTTCCATTTTCTTCACCCCTCCGAAGATCCCGGGCATCCGCCGGTCCCGCAGGCCGTGAAGCGTCATTCCAATACACAACCTCCCCCAGCGGATCGATGCCGGACGGTCGGCACTCCCTAGTGCCCTCTCACCCCGAAACACGGGTTCCCTCGCTATGTACTGAAACAGATCCAGGGCGCTCCCCCTCGATCTTCCCTTAGTATACCAGACCGAAAAAAAATCACAACCGCCCCTGTCCGGTACAAAAAATAAGGACACGGTCTCCCGTGTCCTTACCTTTTATATCCATCATTCGATGACGTCTCTGTCTCTGACCTTCAGCAGAATGCCTGCCATCTGCTTGGTGCGGCGGAAGAGGCTTTCCACATCGGCCCATTCTTCCACGGTGTGATTTCTTGCGCCCTCCACACCGACAGCGCAGAGGGTGGGCACGCCCGCTGCCGTGGTATAGGCTGCATCGCTGCCGCCGCCGCAGAGCCGCGCTTCCGGTTTCCGGAAGCCGCTTTCTTCGGCCACTTCCTGCGCGATAGAGAGAAGAGTCATATTGCCTGCCAGACGGGGCATGACCGCAAAACCCACATTGTCCGAGACCTTCGTGGTCGTGTCCGGCACATAGGTCTTTGCACAGACGTCCGCCACCTTCTGGCGGAGCACCGGCAGATCTTCCGGATGGGTATAGCGGAAATCGCATTCCACCTTGCAGTAGGCCGGCGCCGCATTGGCCACGGTGCCGCCCTCAATGGTGCCGACATTGACGTTGTATTCCTTCGAGAAGTCCGTCAGTTTTTCGATCTCGATGATCTTGTGAGCCATTTCAAGGATGGCGCTCCGGCCGTTTTCCGGATCGTTGCCCACATGACAGCCGCGGCCGTACACTTCCACGAAGAAGCGCCAGCAGCCCTTGCGCTGTACCACGAGACTGTTGTCCGTAAAGCCGGTCTCGAAATTGAAGGCGCATTTGGCACCGACGGCTTCCTTCCGGATCACCTCCGGCGCATCGGAGAAGCAGTGGGCCGGTTCTTCATCGGCATCCAGAATGACCTTCACCGGGAAATCGGACACACCGGCCGCTTCCAGTGCCTGCAGCGTGGACAGAAGAATGGTGACGCCGCCTTTCATATCGAGCACGCCCGGACCGTAAGCCTTGCCAGCCTTGATGGTGAACGGACGGCGTTCCGGCTCTCCCTTGAAAAATACGGTATCCATATGTCCCATGAGGATCACGAAGGGCTTTGTCATATCGCCCCGTTCGGCAATGATGGTATCCCCGCATTTTTCATAGGACACACGGCGGATGGAGAATCCCAGCTTTTCCAGAATCCCTGCACAGAGATTTCCCATGGCCATGCCGCCTTCTTTGACGCCGATGCCGGAGTCGATGGTCACCATGTCCTTCCAGAGACTGACCATGTCATCCCGATGTGCATCGACCCACTGATACGCTTTTTCTCTTTCGTCCATAGTATATGTATGCCTCCTTATTACAGCTTCATGAGCAGAGCCGCCGAGAGCTTTGTCCGTTCGGTGAGAGAGCTTTCTTTCGCCCATTCTCTCACGGTGTGATTGAACTGGCCTTTGACGCCCATGGCACACAGTGCCGGCACTCCCTCTGCGGTAATGTAAGCGGAATCACTGCCGCCGCCGACGGCGATGGCTTTCATTTCCGGAAGTCCTGCCTCCCTGGCGATCTGATTGGCTTTGTCAAAGAGCTCCTCCGAGGAAGCCAGCCGCTCCATGGCGCCCATTTTGACTTCACAGCGGCACGTGGTCTGTACCTGATCGATATAGACCTTGTCCGTGATCTCCTTCAGCGCTTTTTCCACCCGTTCGATGCCGGCCATGGTGCGGAACCGCACATCCACGCGGCACCACGCATTTTCCGGAATGGCATTGGGCACGGTCCCGCCGGCGATGACGCCTACATTGACGGTCGTTCCCTCGGCCATATCGGTGAGGGCTTCCATATCGAGCGCCTTATGACAGAGCTCCTTCACAGCGCTGCGGCCGTCTTCCGGATTGTTTCCCGCATGGGCGCCCACACCGTGGAAATCGAAGCGATACTGCGCACAGCCCTTCCGTTCCAGCACGATGCCGTTATCGATGAAGCCGGTCTCGTAATTGAAGGCCATGAGTGCGCCCCGGGCTTCCTTCCGGTAATCCTGTGCGGCATCAGACCAGCCGTGGCCTACTTCTTCATCCCCGGCGAGAATGATCTTCAGAGGATATCTGTTCCAGCCGCTTTCCAGCAGGGTCTTCACCGCATAAAGCATGACCGTGATGCCGCCCTTCATATCGAGGACACCCGGGCCAGTCACCCGTCCGTCCTGCACGGTGAAGGGACGTTCCGCTGCCGTGCCGTCTGCAAAGACGGTGTCCATGTGTCCGGTGAGGATCACAAAGGGCTTCGTCATATCCCCATATTCAGCGACAAGCATATTGCCTGCCTTTTCATATTCATGGAACCGGACCATAAATCCGAGCGGTTCGAGGAAGCGCCGGATATCCTGTCCCACGCTGTCCACGCCGGCTTTATTTCCGGAGCCGCAGTCCCGGTTGACCAGCGACTTCCAGGTATCCATCATGGCCGGCTTTGCCTGGTCGATGCTCTGAAATATTTCTTCCAGTGTCCTCATTTGTTATACTCCCATTTTTCCAGCGTGTGTTCATCCACTACCTTCTGATTCAGCTCGAAGCCCGTTCCCGGAAGTTCCGGCAGGCGAACCATGGCATGGCTGTCGATATAGGTGGACGGCGTGACGATGTCCACGCCGTAATAGCGGTCGCTGCTCGGAATATCATTGGGATAGCGGTAATAGGGCAGCGTCGCCACAGCCAGATTGTGGCCGCGGGCCACGCCGTCGTCCACCATGCCGCCGCACCAGCAGTATACGCCGTGCTCGCCGGCATATTTCTGAATGCGCCGTGCTTCCGTGAGGCCGCCTACGCGGGCCACCTTGATATTGATGATCTTGCAGCTGCCCAGTTCAATGGCTCTGCGTGCGTCATCCAGAGAAATGATGCTTTCATCAAGACAGATCGGCGTCTTGATGACCTCCTGAAGATGACGGTGATCCACGATGTCATCCGATTCCAGCGGCTGTTCGATCATGAGCAAGTTCAGGTCATCCATTTCGCGGAACAGATTGATGTCGTCCAGCGTGTAGGCAGAATTGGCATCGGCCATGAGCATGATGTCCCCGAATTCCCTGCGGACAGCGCTGAGATAATTGATGTCGTGACCCGGCTTGATCTTGCATTTGATCCGGCGGTAGCCCTGCTTCATGTATTCTTCTATCGTGTGGAGCAGTTTGTCCGGCGTTTCCTCAATGCCGAGGGAGACTCCTGCCTCGATTTCATTCTTTACGCCGCCGAGAGCCTTATATTCCGGCACACCCAGTTCCTTGGAATACAGTTCCCACAGAGCGCAATCCACTGCGGCGCGGGCCATGCGGTTCCGGCGGATCCACGCGGTCTCGTCAAAGAAATGCTCCGGCGTGCTGATATCTCCCATATCGAACAGAGCGGGGATGAGGTAATTCTGGATCACATACAGGGCGCCGATGGTGGTTTCTTCGTTATACCACGGACGCAGGAATGCGGAGCACGCACCGCGGCCCACATTGCCTTCCTCATCGTACAGTTCAATGATGGAAAAATCCTTCTGGATGAGGCCGAAGCTCGTGCGGAACGGCTTTTTGAAATCCAGATGCATACGGCGTAAAACAACTTTATTGATTTTCATGCTGCAACCTCCTTACTTGTGCAGTAAGAGCCGGTCCCGTATCCCTCAGGGATGCCAGACCGGCTCTCATCATTTATGCATTGGTCTGATCTCCCGGCTTTCTGCGGATCGTCATGGCAAATACCGCACAGAGAGCCCCCATCGTGATGAGATAGTAGAAAACGGCGCTGAAAGAACCATTGAAAGCATAGACCAGATAGCCTATGAAGGCCGGCGACAGGAAACCTGCCACCTGTCCGCCCATATTGACCAGAGCGGACGCCGAACCGGAAATAGCGCCCGTAACGACCTTCAGCGTCAGGCCCACAGTAAGCGCCATGATGGTGGATTTGAAGAAATACACGCCGCACTGGAAAATAACGACGGTGGCGATGGTCTCTGCGTGATACATCAGGAAGAGGAAGAATGCCGTACCGGCGCCGGACAGCGCGATGAGATATTTTTCTCTGTGATCAAAGAATTTATCCATGATCCATCCGCAGGAGGCGCTGGATACAAAGGACGCGATGAACGGGATCGGCGTGAGATAGCCGACGGCCTTGAGGTCGATGCCGCGTTCCGCGATCAGATACGTCGGGATCCAGGCGTCCAGCCCCTTATTGATGCAGGATACACAGAAAGCGCAGAGGATCAGCTTCCACACCAGCGGCATTTTCAGCAGCTGAATGAAATATTTGGACTGATTTTTCTTGTCCTCCGTCTTTTCCTCTGCCGGTTTTTTCGATTTGACCAGAATGACATAAAGGAATACATAAAGCAGGCCAATGAGCCCGAGGATCTGGAACATGCCGCGCCATCCGAACCAGAGAATGAGCGGTACGACCACGACCGGTGCCAGCGCGCTGCCGATATAGTTCGAGGAAAGAACGAAACCGGTATATTTCGCACGCACTTCACGGGGGAAGTATTCCGCCACAGCGCGGAAGCAGGAACCGGCATACGGTCCTTCACAGAGACCGAAGACGAACCGGAGAAACAGCAAGCCGGACAGGGTCTGCGCATGGCCGGTGGTGAAGGTAAAGATGGACCAGAGCGCCAGTGCCACGCAGATGACGGTTTTTGACCCGAATTTATCTGCAAACCACCCGCCCGGTATCTGCATAATGGAGTAGCCGATAAAGAATACACTGATGATGACCCCCATTTCCGTCGGAGCCAGATTGAAGTCCTTCGACACGGACGGCAGCGCCAGCCCGATCGCCGAACGGTCTATATAGGAGATACAGAATCCTATATAGAGGAAGAAGAAAACCATGTATCGGTTTTCCGTTTGGAATTTTTTCAGCCAGCTCAAAGTTAAGACCTCCCATCTGCACAGAAAGCCACAGGAGCACATGTATCTGCGCTCTGCGGCTCCCTTGCCGGCAGGCTTCCGCCTGCGTGTTTACTAAAATTGTACTTGCGTATATGATAAGGGAAACACAATGTCCTGAATAGACCTTTATTCTGTCTGAAATTAGGTGGTCTCATGAAAATCGGCCTTGTCGCTCCGGAAAAGCTCATGCAGGAAATTTTTTCTTTCGTCGGCAGAGAATTTCCTGACGAAGAATTCATCCCCTTCTCCTATCGCTCCATACTGGATCTGCCTTCGCTTCTTTCCGGACAGCAGAACCGGGCGGATGCCTTCCTGTTTCTCGGGGAAACGGCACGGCGCTTTGCCGCAAAATCCATCGTGCCGGCCGTTCCATGGGTGGCCATTCCCCGTTCCTCCTCGGCGCTCCTCCGCCTCCTGTTCCGCGCAGCGGTGGCCGGCCGGGCCATGCACATCGCCACCGACTGGCCGAGAGAAGATCTCTTCCAGCTCGCCTTCCATGAGATCGGAATCCCGCCGGAGCAGTACCGGCTTCATTTCTGTCCGGTCCACGCCTACAATGAAGAGATCCTGTCTCTGGAAGCCGACCGCATGGCGGAACTCTGCCGTACCGGAGAAGCAGATTTCTGCATCACCATATTTTACCGGATCGAAAAGATTCTCTCCGACCGCCAGATCCCGGTGTACGTGCTCCAGCCGTCTTTCGAAGATATCCGTGCGGGCATCGAGCGTCTCATCCTCTCCGACCAGCTTCGCCGGAGCCACGACACCCCGCTTGCCTGCGCCGCTATGCGTCTCTCCATCCCGGAGGACCAGTATCCGGCCGAGCATGGCTATGATCTGGCAGAAGCCCGCCTGTCCGCTGCACACCTCATCTGGCAGTTTGCCAGAGAGACTGAAGCGGCCTGCATCGAGCGGCCTCCATGGGGCTGGCTTCTCTTTTCCACCCGGTCCCTTATGGAAAATGCCACCGCCCATTATCATCACCTTCCGCTGCTGGCCCGGATGCGCAGTACCGGTCCCTTCACCCTGTCCATCGGCTTCGGCATCGGCTCCTCTGCAGAGGAATCCAAGCTCCACGCCGAACGGGCACTGGACCGGGCCGTTCTTCGCGGCGGCGATCAGGCTTATCTTATGGGACCCGGACTTTCCCTTCCTGTCCCGCCGGCACAGGGCGACCGGCTGACGCAGCAGGTCCCGATGCTCTCCATTCAGGAACAATTCCTGCCCCTCGCCCAGTTGTCCGGCGTCAGCGTACGCATTCTCACGCTGCTGTACCGCGCCTGCCGGGATACGGACCGCACCTGCTTCACCTCGGCCGAGCTTGCCGATTTTGCCGGCGTCACGCCCCGAACCATGAACCGCATTCTGCAGAAGCTCATGGACCGGGATCTGGCGCGGGAAGTGGGACTGCAGTTCACCGCCCGCACCGGCCGGCCGAGCCGCCTCATCGAGCTCCGCTTTCAGCCCCAGAATCTGTGAAATTGCCCGAAATACTTTTCATAAGAAAGGACACCCCGTATGTTTAAAGATAGACTTTTTTACCTGCGGAAGCAGAAGAAACTCTCCCAGGATGAGCTGGGGCAGCTCATTGGTGTCTCCCAGCAGGCAGTAGCAAAATGGGAAGGCGGCAGTGCCTTTCCCAATCAACAATCCATGGAGCAATTATGTGATTTTTTCGGTGTAACCATGGATTTTTTGTTTGATAACTCGCCCAGCAGAGGTACAAAACTTCCTGTTCTAAACACCATCATACCAGGCGTTCCTATGGAAAACCTGCTCGATATAGACGGCTATGAAGAAATTTCTGAATCCATGGCTGAAAGCGGAACCTATTTCGCAGTTAAAATCAACGATCATGCCATAGCCCCACGCATTCTGCCCGGTGATATCGCTATTGTGCAGTCACAGGAATCCTATACAGACGGAGATTTCTGTCTTGTACAGATTGGTGGAAATCCTCCCTCCATAAGACAGCTCTATCAAAAAACGGGCGGCCTCATTCTCATCGCTCTGAATTCTGTGTGTTTTCCGCCTCAATTCCTCACGACAGAGGATATTCACAGTCTCCCGCTGCGCATCCTCGGCATTGTGCGGGAATTGCGCATCAGGCAGCTGACAGGCTCCGATATCTGAGCATCATTGTATCCGAGCTTATCTCCTCCCATAAAAAAAGACCATATCCATAAAGGATACGGTCTTTTTTCTTACCGGTAGATCCAGTGTCCGGCGGTCATGCGGTCTACGGCTGCTTCGTCCACGCGGTATTCGATGCCATTATCTTCATCAGGCACCACGATCGTGCAGCGGTCCGTGATGTCCACCATCGGATCGGTGATGTCCTTTTCAAAATACCGGCTTGCCGCCGCCACATCATGGGCCAGTTCCGTGAAGCCCGGCAGGCTGGCAAAGGACACATTCTGCGCCCGGCCGATGCCGAGCTCCGTCATCCCGCCGCACCATACGGGAATCCCGTGAGCCAGGCACAGATCATGGATGCGTTTCCCTTCGTAGATCCCGCCGCAGCGGCTCGATTTGATATTGATGACCCGGCAGCTGCCCAGACGGATGGCCGCTTCCGCCGCCTCATAGGAGACGATGCTTTCATCGAGGCAGATCGGCGTTTCAATGGCTTTCTGCAAAATGGCATGGTCTGCGATGTCTTCTTCACCAAGCGGCTGTTCGATGTACTGGAGATGGTATTCATCCATGGCGCGGAACAGTTCGATGTCCTCCAACGTATAGGCGGAATTGGCATCTACCGTGAGCGTGATGTCACCGAATTCCTTCCGGATGGCCTTCACCACCTCGATATCCTTTCCGGGATGGATCTTGATCTTGGTGCGGTGGTAGCCCAGCTCCAGATAATGTTCGATCTCATGGAGAAGCACGTTGATATCCTTTTCGATGCCCAGAGAAACGCCCACGCGGATCTCCTTCTGCGTGCCCCCGAGAAGCGTTTTAAGCGATTTCCCGGTGCGCTTCACCATCAGATCCCACAGGGCATTTTCCACGGCCGCCTTGGCCAGACGGTTTCCGCGGATATAGGAAAAGCTCTTCATGAAGGCTTCCGGGCTCTCCACATCCTGATGCAGGATGCGGGGAATGATGATGTCTCCCAGCACATGGAGCACAGTCCCGTTGTCCTCCGGATTATAGAACGGGCCGTAAAAGGCTTTGCATTCGCCCCAGCCGATGAGTCCCTCGGAATAGATCTTCACCAGAAGGGCATCCCGGTTTTCAAAACGGGTAAAGCTTGTCTGAAAAGGATGCCGGAACGGATTCAGCACCCGGATGATGTCTATGCGGTCAATTCTCATAACGCACCTCCATTGTGTAATACGCTCCCATTATAGCAAAAAGTCTATGGAAAGGGAGTTTTTTATTCTGCGGTGGATTTTTTGCGGCGGGCCGCCAGATAGAGGCGGACGAGGTTGGCACCGATGAATTTCACCACGACGATGAGCGCGATGATGATGCCCACCGGCAGGACGGTGATCGGCAGGAGCGCCGCGCCGGAGCCGATGGTGTTGTTGATGGTGGCGGAGCCGGCGTACTGGTAGGCCGCAAAGATGGTGCGGTGATCGTCGGTGATGAGCTTTTCGTCGGCCATGTTTTTCGTCATGAAGGCTGCCACGTCGGAGGAGGTGAAGCTGGATACGAAGGCCAGCCCCACCGTGCCGGGCACGCCGAGGAGCACCCGAAAGAAAGGCTGGAAAAGCTTCCCTGCGGCGGTGATGGCCCCCAGATGCTGGCAGACCTCAATGAGTCCCTGCGCCATCATGGTGGTGGGGACCATGGTCAGCGCCAGAATGAAGGCCTCCCGCGCGCCGGAGCCGCCGGTCCCCTGTATGCTCACCTTCGCACCTTCTGCATGGCCGAACTGGCCGAGGAGAGCTGTGAAGTCAAAGGCGCGGAGGAAATTGTCCTGATGGGCAAAAACGCCGGAAAAGCAGAGAATGAGAAAAATCAGGGAAGCCCAGCCTTTCCAGGTCACTTTCTGTCCGCGAAGCGTTGTGGATGTCTGTTTCTGATCCATTTGCATTCACCTCCTCAGCGGTACAGCGCGAGCACGAGCCGCGTCAGCACCATAACGATCGCCGCATCGATGAGCGGCGTGGCCAGCATGATCGGATAATAGACGGGCCGCACCTTACACACCAGCACGATGCGGGCAAAGTGCCCCACCAGCGTGCCCATGGTGATGCACGCCGGGAAGAGGATCGTCGCCTCCTCCGCAGTGAGCACGCCTGCCGCATAGAGAGACGCCGCCGTGGCTGCGCCCGCCGCCTTGGCAAAAAAAGCGGCCAGCAGCACCACCGAGGCCTCGCCGGGCAGGCCGAAGAGGCCCATCACCGGTCCGAGCAGCTGCCCGATGAGCGGCATCAGCCCGGAAAGCTGCAAAAAGGTGATGATCACATAGGCCATGACCATCGCCGGCGCGATGACCTCCACGGTGATGTAGAAGCCCTTCTTTGCGCCGAGCATAAAATATTCCGGGATCGACAATTGTTTTTCCTGTTTTACATCTTCCATACTTCCATCCTCCTTCAGCCGTGCGCCCTGCGGCGCCGGACACGTGGGCCTGCCGGGGCAGACCTGAAATTTTTATATAAAAAAGAGCCCGACCTGTGTCGGACTCTTTTCCTTTTATGCAGTTACTGCCGGGGCATTTCTCCGGTTCCGTTTTCCGCGGGATTTTCATTTCCTGCGTCCGAAACGGCAGCGGCCGGTTCTGCGTCCGCTTCTTCGCCCGGCGCATGAATGGAATGATACCGGAAAAGATTTTCCACCTGCTGATGGTCGATGGTCTCCACTTCGAGGAGGGCCTGCGCCATCGCATGGAGCACTTCCAGATTTTCCGTGAGGATATTCAGCGTATCTTCATAAGCCTCGTTCAGATATTTGTGCATTTCCTCGTCGATGATCGTCGCCACGGTCTCGCCGTAGTTCCGTTCCGAGCCGAGCTGCTTGCCCAGGAAGATCTGTTCCTGATGCTCGCCGAATACCATCGGTCCGAGCCGGTCGCTCATCCCCCATTCCATGATCATCTTGCGGAGGATCGCCGTCACCTGCTGGAGGTCGCCGGAGGCACCGCTGGAGATTTCATTGAAAATGATCTGTTCCGCGCAGCGGCCGCCCAGAGCGACACGGATCTGCGCCAGCAGATGGGATTTGGTGATGAAGGACCGTTCCTCATGGGGAAGCATCATCGTATACCCGCCGGCCTGACCGCGGGGGATGATGGTCACCTTGTGCACCGGATCGGCGTCCTTCAGGACGGTTGCCATGATGGCGTGGCCCGATTCATGATACGCCGTGAGGCGGCGTTCCGATTCGCTCACCTTGTGGCTCTTCCGTTCCGGACCATAGGCCACCTTTTCGCTGGCCTCTTCCAGATCGGCCATGGAAATGGTCTTTCTCTTTTCCCGTGCGGCGAGGAGCGCTGCTTCATTCAGCAGGTTCGCCAGATCTGCACCGGTGAAGCCCGGCACCTTCTTGGCGATGATCTCCAGATCCACATCGGGATCGAGCGGCTTGTTTCTTGCATGGACCTTGAGGATCGCCAGGCGTCCCCGGAGATCCGGCTTGCCTACGATGACTCTGCGGTCGAAGCGGCCCGGACGGAGCAGTGCCGGGTCGAGGATATCCGGACGGTTCGTCGCCGCCAGGGTGATGATGCCTTCATTGGCGCCGAAGCCGTCCATTTCGACGAGGAGCTGATTCAGGGTCTGTTCCCGTTCATCATGCCCGCCGCCGAGGCCGGAGCCTCTCTGACGGCCCACGGCATCAATTTCATCGATGAATACGATGCACGGCGCATTTTTCTTGGCCTGCGTGAAGAGGTCGCGCACGCGGGAAGCGCCCACGCCGACGAACATTTCCACGAAGTCCGAACCGGAGATGGAGAAGAACGGCACCTTCGCCTCACCGGCCACTGCCTTGGCAAGCAGGGTCTTGCCTGTGCCTGGCGGGCCCACGAGGAGCACCCCTTTCGGGATCTTGGCGCCGATGGCCGTATACCGGCTGGGATTCCTCAGGAAATCCACCACTTCTTCCAGCTCTTCCTTGGCTTCATCCTCGCCTGCCACATCGGCAAACGTGACATTGACCTGGCCTTCCCCGGTCATCTTCGCCTTGGATTTTCCGAAATTCATGACGCGTCCGCCGCCGCCCTGGCTCTGGTTCATCATCCAGAACCACACGCCGACGAGAATCAGGATCGGCAGCAGCGAGGACAGAAGGCTCATCCACCAGGACGGCTGTTCCGGCGGACGGATGGTGATGCTCACCTTGTGTTCTTCCAGCGCATCCAGTGCCTTATTGTCATTAGTGGGCAGGTAGGCCGCAAAGCGCGTGCCGTCCTTGAGCGTGCCGGTGACTGCGTTGTTCGTGATGACCACCGCATCCACCTTGTCATTCTGCACCTGCGCGATGAAGTCGCTGTACGTGATCTCCGCGTTCCGCTCCTGCGGCTGTACGAAGGTCTGGAACATCGACACCGCTATGACGATCAGCAGGACATAGAGCGCCACATTCTTTACAAACTTGTTCAATCGGTTCCTCCTTTGCACTGCGGCGGGGCCGCTTTTTCTGCACATCAGGGTCATTAAAGATAGAATAAATCAATGATTATTTTATCATATTCCCTTTACACTGTCGACGAAAATTTTCGATATTTCTGTGCGGCACCCCCGCTGCCGATCCGCTCAGGCCCGTGTGTAGACCTCGCTTTTCAGCGTGCATACCTCCGGCAGATTCCGGTATTTTTCCGCATAGTCACAGCCGTAGCCCACGATGAATTCATCGGGCACGCTGAATCCCACATATCTGACGGGCACATCCTGTACGCGCCGTTTCTTCTTGTCGAGGCAGATAGCCAGCTCCACCGAGGCGGCGCCGCGCTTTTTCAGAAGCGGCACCAGCGCGGCCATGGTGATGCCCGTGTCGATGATGTCCTCCACGACAATCACATCCTTGCCGCGGATATCCTTGTCCAGATCCTTCTTGATATTGACGCTGCCGGAGGAAACCGTGCTGTTCCCATAGCTCGACACGCACATCGTATCAATGGTAAGCGGCAGGTCGATGGCCCGCATGAGGTCGCACAGGAAGGGCATGGCCCCTTTCAGGATGCCCACGAGCACCACGTCCCGCCCCTGATAATCCTCGGTGATCTGACGGCCGATCTCAGCCACCCGTTTTTCCAGTTCTTCTCTGGACACCAGCACGTGTTTAATGTCATTCATCAGATGTTCCATTGCCATTGCGTTTCCTCCTCAGCGTCAAAAGCAGAAAATGTCGGGTCCTGTCAGACGGCCGGCCGTATCTCGACACCTTTTTCCGTCCGATCCAGTATATATGGGCATCGTCCGCCGCAAGGGGCCATGCGGGCCTCGCCCCGGCGGGGATGCGGAGTTCATTCATATAGGGAAATAATCGTTTCGTTCCGGAAAAACCAAGCGGGGCAAACCGGTCTCCCGCCCGGGGGAACCGGAGCTGCACCGTTCCCACCGCGTCTGCATCGAGCACGATGGAATCTCCGTCCGTCGTCTCCGGCGGCGTATCCGTCACGGTCTGCACCAGTTCCCACTGCGCATTTTCCTCCGGAGGCAGGGTCCCTTCCCGGGTGCTCCCCGGATAAAAAAAGGCCTGCCCCCATTGGAGCCGCACCGCCGTCCCTGCGGCGGACATCCATTTCCCGTGGACGCCCGCCCGGAGAAAGGCCAGCAGCCGCTCCGTGTCCTCGAAGTCCGGCGCCTTCCCGCCGCAGCGGGTCCAGATCCGCCGCAGAAGCCTCCGCGCCACCGCCTCCGGCAGCGTCCGGAAGAGTGCCCCATCCGCAGAGACCATGCCCTTTTCCTCGTGCAGGTACTGTTCCTGCGCGGCGGCCTGCGCTTCCATGTAGTCGTCCTCTGCGGCGAGGATCTCCGCCGTGCGGCACAGCGTCTCCGCGATCCGCGGATTGTACCGGGCCAGCTCCGGCATCAGCAGGAGCCGTATGCGGTTCCGCACCGCCTCCGGGATGTCATTCGTCCGGTCATGCCGGGGCTCCCATGGATAATTCTTCAGAAATTCCGTGATGTCCGACCGGGAGACGCAGAGAAAGGGCCGGATAAGATCGCCCGACAAGGGCCGCATCCCTGCCAGACCGGTGCTTCCGCTCCCTCTCAGCAGATGATACAGCACGGTCTCCGCCTGATCGTCCCGGTGATGGGCCACGGCGATCCGGTCACAGCCGCTCTCCCGGGCCGCCCGGCGGAGCGCCTCATAGCGGAGCTCCCGCGCCACGGTTTCCTCGGAGCCGCCGTGAATGGCCCGCCAGGCGGGCACATCGGCCTGCTCCGTGCGGCAAGGCACGCCCAGCGAGGCGCACACCGCCTCCACGAAGGCCGCTTCCTCCGCCGCTTCCTCCCGCAGGTGATGATTCACCGTACAGCAGGCCACCGTGAAGCCTTCCTCCGGGGCCAGCGCCGTCAGAGCCAGCAGCAGCGCCAGCGAATCCGGCCCGCCGGACACCGCCGCCAGGATGCAGCTCCCCCGCTGCCACAGGCCTCGGCTCCGCCCGAACCGGCGCACCCGGTCCAGAAAGGCATCCATCACAGTTCCGGCTTCACCACGTCGGCGTCCAGAAGCCCTTCCGTAAGGCCCCGGTCGCTTACCGTGATCTCCGGCAGCGCAAAATATTCCATCAGACTGTCTATGATGGCCACCCCGGCGACGATGATATCCGCCCGGTCAGCCCGGAGCCCCTTCACGTGGCACCGGTCCTCATAGGACATCTGGTACAGCTCCTTCAGCAGACGGGGCACATCCTCCTGCTGAATGACGTAGTCCTGCACCTTCGCCGCGTCATAGGTCTCCAGCTCCTGCAGCATGGCCGCCATGGAGGTGGCTGTCCCGCCCACGCAGATCCAGTGCTTCACCGGCGCCAGATCCTTCGACTCCTGAAATTTCTGGAAGCAGTATTTCTTCAGCTCCCCGATGCCCCGCGCGGTGGTCGTATCAAAGAGGCCGGAGCAGCGCACGCAGCCGATGGGGAAGCTGTGCCGGTAGCCGATGGTGGGTCCGAAGCCCATGCACACCTCGGTGGAGCCGCCGCCCACATCGGTCACGGCCGATACGGAGGATGACATGCCCACCGCTCCGAAATAGCTGTAGAACGCTTCCATTTCTCCGGACAGGATCTCCACGGGGATGCCCGTCTTTTCCTCTGCCATGGCGGCGAAGGCCTTTCCCTGCGGGGAAGCGCGGAGGATCTCCGTCCCGTAGGCCCGGATCTCGTCCGCGCCGGCCGCCTTCGCCTCCTCGGCAAACTGCATCACCGCTTCCATGGTCCGGCAGCAGGCCGCCTCGGACAATCCGCTGTGCAGCGTCATGCCCTCGCCCAGCCGGGACGCATTGAGCCCCTTCTGCAGCGTATGCCATTCGCCGTTCGGCAGCTTTTCCGCCGTGAGCAGGCGTACGGAATTGGTGCCGATATCAATGACCGCTCTGATCATGATTCCTCCTGTAAGAAAAGGCACAGCCGGAAGGCGGCCTTCTCAAACAAGGAAGGGAGCATCAAATGCCCCCCTCCTGCAAATATGTGCGGAAATTTTCAGTCCGCACGGCGGGCGCCGCGGCCCCCGCGCTTCGACTCTACATTTCTTTTTAAATCCAGCAGCCTTTCATCGCTGTCTTTCAGAAAACGGCTCAGCTTGTCCTCAAAGGAGACCGAAACTTCATGCCGTTTCTGCGGCCGGAATTCCCGGCGTCCTTCCTGCGGGCGTCCCCCGAAGGAGCGGCCCTGCGGACGGCGTCCCTCCGGACGGTCCCCGCCCCGGTCGGCTCTCTTTTCTCTCGCCACAGGCGCCGATGCCTGCGCCTGTTTGATGGAGAGGGCGATCTTGCCCTTGGCATCTACAGAGATGACCTTTACCTTCACCGTGTCATGCACTTTCAGGTAATCATTCACATCATTGACATACTCACTGGAAACTTCTGAAATGTGTACCAGCCCCACTTTTTTATCCGGAAGCTCCACGAATGCCCCAAATTTTGCAATCCCGGTAACGGTACCCTCTACGATGCTGCCGATTTCTAAATCCATGAAAAAAATGCTGCCCCCTTATCCCCTGATAAAATGTTGATTTCATTATACGAAAATTTTTATCAACACGCAACATGGGACAAAGGAAGGAAATTCCCGTATTATCTACCTTCCCGCGGATTCCGGCCGCTGCCGGACGGGCAGAAAAAAAGAGCGGTTTCCCGCTCTCTTCTACCGCACATACGGGACCTCCCCGGGCTTCACCATGCCCAGATCGTCCCGCGCCTTTCTTTCAATGACCGACCGGTCCTCCAGCGCCGCTTTCCGCTCCTCCAGATCGGCCTTTTCCTGCAGGAGCTCCTGCTTCGTCACCTCCGCCTCGGAGATCTGCCGGTGCAGCTCATACACCTGATAGCCCCGCCGGCAGGCAAAGATCAGCAGCAGCAGGAGCACCGCCATGATGGCAATACGGTCCGTACGCAGCCGGCGTCTCTTACGCATGAGGTTCCCTCCCCAGCATCTGATTGACCCATTTATAGAAGGGCGGCTCTGCGGCGAGCGCCGCTTCATAGGCTGCTTCCATCCGGGCCGCCTGGAAACCGTAATCCAGCCAGACCTTCACGTCCTCCCAGCGTTCCTCGTCATGGTACACCGCGGCGATCATGAGCCGGCCGTCCTGCTCCGCCGAGGCGACGAGGCATTCCCCCGCCGCATCGGTCATTCCGGTCTTGACGCCATTGGCCCCCGGATAGCCGCTGTCCAGAAATTCATTGCGGTTCTCCACGATGCGGTACATGCCGTCCCGGTACACCATATTGTGCGTCTTTTCCCGGACGATGTCCCGGAATTCCGGATTGCCCATGGCATAGCGGGCGATCTTCACCATGTCCCGCGCCGTGGTGTAATGATCGGGATCGGTCAGCCCGTTCGGATTGGCGAAATGGGAATGGCTCACGCCGATGGAAGCGCTCTTCTCATTCATCATTTCAATGAACCGGTCATAGGAGCCGCCCACCGTTTCCGCCACGGCCACCGCCGCGTCATTGCCGGAGACGAGCATCATGCCGTACAGCACCTCCCGGAGCGACAGCGGCAGGTCCGGGCGCAGCCCCAGATTCGTCCCGTCCTGCGCCATTGCCCGCGGAGAGATCACCGCATCCGCATCGAGCAGCCCGTGCCCTTCCTCCAGGGCAAGTATGCAGGTGAGGATCTTGGTGGTGCTCGCCGGATTGATGCGGGCATTCCCGTCCTTATCCGCGTAGATCTCACCGGTATTTCCATCGATCACCGCCGCAGAGACCGCACGGGTCGCCGGAGGCGGCGGAAGCACGGGCGGCTGCGGCGGAGGCGGCGTCATCGCCACGGCAGCTCCTGCGGCAGCGCCGCAGACGACCACCGCCAGCAGCACCGCTTTGATCCATTTCTTCATGTCATCCTCCTTCAAGGCCCTCGGCCTTACTCCGGACATCCGGTCCGGCATTCCCCCCTATTGTAGCACAGCCGGAAAGAGGCGCACGAAAAAACAGCCCGCATGCGCAGGCTGCTCCTCAGCGCACGGGCCGTCCCGCCGCCGAAGCCTCGGGGATCTCCGTGAGCTGTCCCGTATGGATATCGTACATATAGCCGTAGATGGGAATGTATCCCGGCACCAGCGGGTGGGCCCGGAGGCGCTTCACATCCTCAATGAGGCACTGCGGCTCTCCGCTGATGGTGTGGAATTCCATATCCGTTTCCGCGCCCGGCACAAAGGGCGGCACATTCACCCAGCGGCTGCCGTCCCACACGGACGGTCCCGTGCTCTCCGCCAGCAGCGCCCGGAACGTCTCCTCCGTGAAGGACGCCATGCCGCACTCCGTATGATGGATCACGAACCATTCCGACGTGCCCAGCATCTTGGCGGAGATCACCAGCGAGCGCACCGCATCCTCCGTGACACGGCCGCCTGCATTGCGGACCACATAGGCATCGTCCGCCAGTCCTGCAAACTGCACCGGGTCCATGCGCGCATCCATGCACGTGAGGATCGCAAATTTTTTCTCCGGATGGCCCGATGCGCCCTTTCTCTTCACATAGGCCGCATTGGCCGCTTCCACTTTTTCTCTGATCCCGTTCATCCCTGCTCCCTTCACTGCTTCAGAATCCCTTCATTCAGCGCCGCCGCCATGGCCGCGCCGTTCTCTCCGGCACTCACCGTATAAATGGCTTCGCCGCCGCAGCAGATGTCGCTGCCGTCATAGGAAGCGGCGGTCTGACGGCCCTCATGATACAGCTGGGCCAGCTTCCCCGCTGCCAGATAGGTCCGTTCCTCTCCGGTGTAGCCGCTCATGGGCACCCCCTGAAAGGCCTTCTTCCCGTTCACCGTGATATAGCCATCCTTCACATTCACATGTTTGCCGGAGTATTCATACATCCGCTTGATATTCTTATTGATGCGGTCCGTCGTGGCAGGATGGTTGGACGGCGCCAGCACGGCTTTGAGCCCCGTGGGCGAACTCTCGCCGTAGCGGTCGCGGAGCACCGCCATGGAAGCCGCTGCCGCGCCGGGATTGTACCCCGCCTCCACCAGATACTCAAATCCGATGTCATCCGCTTCCTTTTCCTGATCCTTCGTGAATACCGCATTGGAAATATAATTGCCCGCGATATTGGCAAGCAGCACCGACGCGATGGTAGGATCGTCCGCCAGATAAATATTGAGCGCCGTCGTGAGCCCCACCTGCTTCTTCACGCCCGATACGGAATGGCGCTTCTCCCCATGTGCCAGCTCATGGGCCATCACATAGGCCAGCTCGCTGTCGTCGAAGGAGTCCAGCGAGCCCTTATTGACGCACATGACCCCGCCGAGACTCATGAAGGCATTGATCTCCTCGTCAGGCGATACATACACGGAGTAATCCCGCTTGATCTGTCCGCCGGAGCGCAGCCGCTCATAGATCCCCTGCACCCGTGCGTCCGCCGCCGGGTCTGCATAGACGCCGGTCTGCTGCTGGCACTCCCCGAGAAACTGAGCCTGCGCGCCGTCATCCAGCGCGGAATAATAATTCGATACGTAGAGCACCGCTGCCGCGCCGAAAAGCAGCTTCTCCGTCACGGACGCCGCGCTGGCCGGCTGCGGCACCGCCAGCAGGATCAAGCATGCCGCAGCGGCCGCCGCTGCGGTCTGTTTCCATCGTTTCACCGCCATCCCTCCTTTCTGCCGGACCGGCCGGTGATTCCTGCCTTTATTGTATCATACCCCCGCCCCTCCTCCGGGCGCACAAAAAAAGAATCCGGATCTCTCCGCATTCTCCTTTGTCCGCTCTGCGCGGCCTTTCTATGGTCAACACCCGAGGTGTTTCTTGTGGTGTCCCAGGAGGGATTTGAACCCACGACCCACCGCTTAGAAGGCGGTTGCTCTATCCAGCTGAGCTACTGAGACGTTCATTGGTCGGGGCAGCCGGACTCGAACTGGCGACCCCCTGCTCCCAAAGCAGGTGCGCTACCAACTGCGCTATGCCCCGCGGTACTTCCGCAAGTACCTCCTCATTTTAATCGATATGTATTCTCTTGTCAAATGGAAGCATTTCCTTTTCTTTTTCTTCCGCGCACACAAAAAAGCGGCCTGTGCAGACCGCTTTTTCATTGCTGTCAGAAAGTCTCCGATCAGTCTCTGTACTGTTCCGGAAGTTCCTTCACTCTGGCCACGCCGGTTTCCACCGCTGCCTTGGCGACCGCCTTGGCGACCGCCTTCGGTACACGGGGATCGAATACATCGACCACAACGTGATCCGGGCTGAGTTCTTCATCAGGCATGAGGTTTGCCAGGGCATACGCCGCTGCCAGCTTCATTTCCTCATTGATCTGACGGGCACGTACGTCCAGTGCGCCGCGGAAGAGGCCCGGGAATACGCTGGAGTTGTTGACCTGGTTCGGCATATCGCTGCGGCCCGTGCCGAAGATGTAAACGCCGGCTTCTCTGGCGGCGTCGAGCATCATTTCCGGAGTCGGGTTTGCCATGGCGAATACGATGTTCTTTTCTGCCATGTTCTTTACGATCTTAGGAGTGAATACGCCCGGTGCGGAGCAGCCCAGGAGCACATCGGCGCCCTTGACGGCTTCGGCCAGCGTGCCCTGCTTGTTTTCCGGATTGACGCGGGCAGCCAGTTCCTTCTGGATGCGGTCCAGCTTGCCGTTGTCGTACATGATGCCCTTGCTGTTGAGGATCGTCATGTTTTCATCCTTGACGCCGGCTTCCAGCAGCAGACGGGCGATAGCGGAGCCTGCGGCGCCGGCGCCGTTCATGACGACCTTCACTTCGTCGATCTTCTTGCCCACGAGACGGAGGCCGCCCAGTACCGCTGCGAGAGCGGCGATGGCCGTGCCGTGCTGATCGTCATGGAATACAGGAATATTCATGGTGGCTTTCAGCTTGTCCTCGATGTCGTAGCATTTCGGGGAAGAGAGATCTTCCAGATTGATGCCGGCGAAGGATTTTTCCAGCAGCTGAACGGTATGAATGAATTCATCAGGATCTTTCGTGTTGATGACGATCGGGATCGCATCCACATTGCCGAAGCGTTTGTAGAGCGCACTCTTGCCTTCCATGACCGGGAGGGAAGCCGCCGGTCCGATGTCGCCGAGGCCGAGCACACGGGTGCCGTCGGAAATGACAGCCACTACATTGCCTCTCCAGGTGAGGTCGAGGGACAGATCCTCATCTTCCTTGATGGCAAGGCACGGAGCGGAGACGCCCGGCGTGTATACCACGGCCAGATCGTGCGCGTTTTCCACGGGAGCACTGAGTTCAGTGTGAATCATCTGATGTTTTTCTTTTCTCAGCGCCATAGCTTCTTCTCTTAAATCCATAATAGGCTCCTTTCAAAATAAACCAACCGGCTGTGATACAAAAGCCGAATCAGTCCTTTATGGCGGGCATGTTGCGCCCGTTGAAGATCTCCGCCATTTCCTGCTTCAGCAGCCGGCGGATACGCTTCACCTCTTTCGCAGGCAGTTCCTCCTCCTTCGTGTGGAAGAGATAATTGTCCAGGTGGAAATCATGGAGCATCATCTTCGTGTGGAAGAGATTCTCCTGATACACATTGACATCCACCATGTCATATTTATGCCGGATCTCGGGGGCGATGTAATTCTGGATGGAATTGATGCGGTGGTCGATGAAGATCTTCCGGCCGTTCACATCGCGGGTGAAGCCGCCCACGCGGTAATCCGCCACGACGATATCCGCATCAAAGGAACGGAGCAGGAAATTCAGCGCATTCAGCGGAGAGATCTTGCCGCAGGTGGACACATCGATATCCGCGCGGAAGGTGCAGATGCCGTCCTGCGGATGCATTTCCGGGTAGGTGTGGACCGTGATGTGGCTCTTGTCCAGATGGAAAACCACATCCTGCTTCTCGATGCCTACCGGTTCCTCCGAGATGAGCATGGTCACGCTCGCGCCCTGCGGGTCATAATCCTGCGACGCGATATTCAGGATATTGGCCCCGATCATATGCGCCACATCCTTCAGGAGCTGAGTCAGCCTTTCTGCACTGTACTCCTCGTCGATATAGGCAATATATTTTTCCCGTTCCGCCGCTTCCGCTGCATAACAGATGTCATACATATTGAAGCTGAGCGTCTTGGTGAGATTGTTAAATCCAAAAAGCTTTAATTTTCTTTTTGCCATAGTCGATGTCCTCTCCCCCTCCCTTCCGGCTTATATTGTATATTATATCAGACAATTAGTGTATCTGTATGCCGATTTTATAAAATATTCGATACTCTTAAAATATCAAATATTCATCGGGAAGGCCCATTTTGTCAAAAACTCATCGGAGCGCCCGGCACTCCTTATTTCTTTTCCTCTTTCAGCTTTTCGATCAGTGCCCGGAGCGCCCGTCCCCGGTGGCTGATGCCGTTTTTTTCCTCCAGCGAGAGCTCCGCCATCGTCCGTCCGAACTGCGGCAGGAAAAAGAGCGGATCATAGCCGAAGCCGCCCGTCCCTGCATAGAAATCGCGGATGATGCCCTCGCATTCGCCCCGTGCGGTCACCGCCCGCCCGTCAGGCCAGACCAGCGCCACCACGCACACATAGCGCCCTTTCCGTTCCTCGCCGTGATACGGCGCCAGGTCGCGGATCAGCTTCTGGTTATTGGCTTCATCATCGCCGTGATGTCCGGCGTAGCGTGCCGAATAGATGCCCGGCCGGTCGCCCAGCGCATCGGCAATGATGCCCGAATCATCAGACAGCACCGGTTCCCCGATAGAAGCAGCATAGCTCCGCGCCTTCTGAAGCGCATTCTCCTCGAAGGTCTCCCCCGTCTCCTCCGGGTCCGGCAGATCGGCGATCTCGGAGATCGGCACCGCGTCCCAGCCCAGCTCGGCAAAGGCTTCCCGGAATTCTCTGATTTTTCCCTGATTATGCGTAGCCAGTACGATCTTCATGTCCGACTCCTTTCATCGCCCCATCATGAGGCCCACTGCGTCGCGCTTCACCCGGCGCCAGTCCGCTTCCGCCGCTGCCAGCGCCGCCGTGCTCTGCTTCACCGCCGCCGTCACCGCGCCGATCCGTTCCGCCGAGGTCCGGCGCACCGGCACACGGAGCAGGCGGGATGCGCACACGCGGCACACACCACCGGCGCTCATGGCATCCAGAAACAGCTGCCCGATCGGTCCGTCCAGATACCCTTTCAGATATTCCGCTGTATAGCCCTCCAGCGGACGGAGCACCATCACGCCCTCTGCCGCCGCGGTACCGGCCAGCGAAGGCGGCACCACCGCGCAGCACAGGCCCCCGGCGCGCTTCACCAGCACCAGATCGCCCGCTTCCACGCGCTTCACATCGGCCGCCACGTCCTCCTTCACCAGATCCTCCCGGATACAGGAATCCGTCACCGCCTCTTCACGGATCACACGATAGGTGCCCAGCGTCCCTTTCATGGCCGGAACAGCACGGAATACGCTGCCCACTGCAAAATCCGGATCGAGCAGCCCTGCCGCCAGGATCGTCTGCACCGCTTCACTACCGTTCCAGCCGTACAGATCATAGTCCCAGCTGTCCGCCGCGGCGAAATCCGCCCGGCCCAGCGCCGCCCGGTCAAAGGTCCGCACCGCGCCGTCCGCCTCGGCCAGCTCACCGAATACCATCCGGCCCGACGGCTCCGCTGCCCCGGACGACAGGAGATCCTTCTCCACCTCGCCGTCCACCACGTGATACATCGAGGCCACCGTACGGGCCTCTGCCGCCCCGCGGAATACAGACTGCACCGCCTCTGCATCTGACCGGAGCAGCTCGTCCGGCAGCAGCGCCTCCATCCGGCCGCCCTCCGCCAGATGGGCCTCCATGGCCTGCCAATACGACGCGCACGCCGGGTCCTTCGTTCCGGCGTAGAAAATATAATCGTAGGTTTCCGTATCTCCGGGGATCTCCTCCATCGTCATGGACCGGCCCCGGGCATAGATCATGGCCACCGGCTCCTGCCAGGACGCGTCCGCCACTGCCACGGCGATCCGTTTGCCCCGCAGCGTCACGAAAATATCCGTCAGGCACGGCAGATACTGCTCCGCTCCCGCAAAGAGCACCGTCTGGCCCGCCTTCTCCGCCTCGGCCGCCGCCCGGCGCACCAGCGCCGCCGTCACAGCCGAAACAGGCGCCGTCTCCGCAAACATCATAGGGTCCACCGACAGCGCCAGCGTGTAGATCGCCGCATAGGTTTCCACATCGCCCGGCACCACGCCGAGCTTCTCTGCCGTGAGCTTCTGCGCCGCCTCGCAGAGCGCCTCCTGCGTCAGGCCATACTCCCGGTTCGACGGCTGGCTGAACAGCACATAATCCAGATGCCGCGCCCGCATGATCTCCCGGAAAATATCCGCTTCCGCCACGCCGAGCTCCGCAAATTTCCGTATCTTTTCTTCTTTCAGCTGCTCCACTGCGTTCCTCCTCGAATCGATGTTTTCTTTTCTATGCATTATCTTTTTTATTATAAACGCTGCGCCCGTTATTTCCAAACCGGCGCCTTCCGCGCACAAAAAAACCGCCGGCAGAAACCGGCGGCTCAAAGCGCTCTGAAAAATGATTTGGAAGCGGCCTTCACCAGCGCCTGGAAGAAACGCAGGCACGTATCCGTATCACAGAGGCCGGACGGGTCCTTGCCCTGCAGCACGCCCTCGATGATGTCATTCTCCGGATGGGACTGAATGCCCACGATGAAACCCCTGTAAGGATTTTCGATGCCCTCCACCACGGGAATATCATCATGCACCGTCCGGATCATAAAACGAATATATTATTTTCTCTCTTGAAATTTTACCAATCTAATATTAGAATAATACCAAAATGGTAAAAAAGGGGGACGAGATATGACGGTAACTCTCATGAATGTATTCAACTCCAATGACTTAAAGGTCGCCGGTAAAACACCGGCTAACATTGTCTCTTTAGCGTTTAAGCCCAACAAAAAAACCGGGGATAGAATCGTGCGGGCTGCGCTGGATGATGGAACAACATTAATCAAAACAGTGACTGCTTCCGGCGTGGTATCTGAAACAGTGCATAAACTTCCGGAAATCAAATCTGTTGACCAGAGAAATCAGGTCATCAGGGATTTAGCCAAACAAAAAATGACTCAGGAGACCATTGCCACCATGTTGGATATATCGCAATCCACCGTATCCAATGTTTTAAAAAAGAAATGACAAAAAGAGCCAACTGACCCATTAAAATCAGCTGGCTCTTTATTTAATATAGCATTACGGATTAAGCCAATCACGATCTGGTCGTGCTAAAAGACGTGCATTATTCATCGCCTGATCAAGCGTTAAACAAGTTGATGCACGGTATATAGTCCCATAATCCTCTACTACAATAGCCAGATCTGCAATATCTGGTGCTGATAAGCATAGAGGAATAAGTAATTGAATTGTTCCTGTCGTAATAAAATATTGTGGAACAGCAATTTTATAATTACGGCGAAGTCTTTCCTTAGCAGCTTTCACACTCCCATCAATAATTATCTGTAAATTGTAATCCGACATGCTTGAATACGGTTCTGGAAATCTATCTTTATTATCCTGAATAATATGCTCCACATTTACGACAAGCTTTTTTCGCGGATCAAACACTAATTTAGCCGGATCGTCCCAGTAAAATGCCATTTCCGGCAGTTCAGCATATCGCCGTACTTCCCCTTCCCCTCTTCTAAAGAATCGATTAAAATACCAATAACAATCGATACTGGGATTGGTATTCTCACAAAACTGCATGTATATCGGTTCATGCTGAACTTTGGATAAAAGACCTGTATCAAAACAGCAAAATCTTGAGTCTATAGAATAGGCGACCTTTTTCTCCCGTGACAATCGAATATAGGTATTTCGAATATAATTCTCTAATATTGGTAAACTTGATTTACTAACCGTATTGTGGTAATTCCATTCTTCATCTTCAGCTATAGAGGCCAGATCTTCAATAACACCATGAAAATTATTAATTTGAGCAAATTCATATAAGGATTCAGGAAGCTCATACATATCACGCTTCATGATTACTCCTCCTCGTGACCAATTAAAGCTTAATTTTATAAGCATCTATAACGCATAGTACCACACCAACAGATTTTCGCCAAGAAATATTAAGGCCTATAATAACTTCATAAGATCAAAGTTTATTCGGCTTCCCATATCTTCCTTTATTCCCCTCAAAGCAGCTCTTGCTCACTTGCATTTCAATCCCCAATACGCATAGGGTATTGAATTGTTTAACATATTTATCGCTCCTCATTTTTGGTTAAACATGACCAGCCTGCAAAGCCTTCTATGAGATAACAATTAAATTTTAGCAGGCATACATTCAATAAAAAATAATTATATATACAAAAATAAACCATGACACAGAAAAAGCCAGCCGATATAATCAGCTGGCTCTTTTTATTTATTCCATTATTCCCATTCGATCGTGCTCGGCGGCTTGGAGGTGATATCGTAAACTACGCGATTGACCCCTTCCACTTCGTTGACGATGCGGCGGCTCATTTCGTCGAGGACTTCCCACGGGAAGCGGACGTAATCAGCAGTCATGCCGTCAGAGCTGGTGACCGCGCGGATGCCTACGGTGTAATCGTAGGTGCGTTCGTCGCCCATGACGCCTACGCTGCGGATGGCCGCAGGAAGGATGGCAAAGGACTGCCAGATGTCATTGTAGAGGCCGCGTTTCTGGATGACGTCGCGGACGATGAAATCGGCCTTGCGGAGGATTTCCAGACGTTCCTTCGTGATGTCGCCGATGATGCGGATCGCGAGGCCCGGGCCCGGGAAGGGCTGACGGTTGACGACTTCTTCCGGCATATGGAGCTGACGGCCCAGTTCACGGACTTCGTCCTTGAAGAGTTCACGCAGCGGTTCGATGAGCTGGAATTTCATATCCTTCGGGAGACCGCCTACATTGTGATGGCTCTTGATCGTGGCTGCCGTTGCGGTGCCGCTTTCCACCACGTCAGGATAGAGGGTGCCCTGAACGAGGAATTTCACATCGTCCAGCTTGTCTGCTTCTTCCTGGAAGGTGTGAATGAATTCCGCGCCGATGATCTTGCGTTTCTTTTCCGGTTCGGTGACGCCCTTGAGGAGGGACATGAAATGTTCCGATGCATCCACATGGATGAGGTTCATATGGAATTTGTGCTTGAACGTTTCCACTACCTGTTCCGCTTCGCCAAGACGGAGGAAGCCGTGATCGACGAATACGCAGGTGAGCTGATCGCCGATAGCCTTGTGTACGAGAACGGCTGCCACGGAGGAGTCAACGCCGCCGGAGAGGGCGCAGATGACCTTGTGATTGCCTACCTTTTCACGGATCTGGGCAACAGCGATGTCGATGTAGCTGCCCATGGACCAGCCGCCTTCACACCGGCAGACGGAGAAGAGGAAGTTCTTCAGCATCTGGGTGCCTTCTTCGGTGTGGACCACTTCCGGATGGAACTGTACGCCGTAGAGGCGGCGTGCTTCGTCAGCGACCGCTGCGGTGGGCGTGAGATCGGTATGGCCTGCGAGGCCGAAGCCTGCGGGCATTTCCGCTACGGAGTCGCCGTGGCTCATCCATACGGCGGTCTTTTCGGATACGCCTTCGAAGAGCGGGCAGCTGCCGTCGCGATAGAAAACGGTGTGGCCGTATTCATGCTTTTCCGGACGGGCTACGCGGCCGCCCAGTTCATTGCACATGAGCTGCATGCCGTAGCAGATGCCCAGCACCGGAATGCCTGCATTGAATACCGCCTTGTCCATTTTCGGCGCGCCTTCTGCATTGACGCTGGACGGGCCGCCGGACAGAATAATACCTTTGGGGTCGTGAGACAAGATTTCCTCTGCCGACTTGGTGTACGGCAGAATTTCACAGTACACGCCGCATTCACGGACACGGCGCGCAATGAGCTGTGCGTACTGTCCGCCGAAGTCGACGATGATCACTGTTTCCTGGTGTTTCATTGATTCCCTCCCTCATGAACTGAAAAATGCTCTGCACTGATCCTGCTTAAACCACATTATCTTAGATTATATCATATAACGCGCCCATTCCAGCAAGTTTTTCCGCCGGATTTCCGTCTTTTCGCAAAACAGAAAGAAAAGCAGGTCCGGTGACCTGCTTTCTGCTGCTGTCACGCGCCGATCTGGTGGATGACGTCGCGGGCGTGGCGGGATGCGTTCACGAGCGATTCCTTGACGGTCGCATCTTCATTGAGTACATGGAAATCCGCCATGTCCTGAATGAGTTCCGCGATCTGTACGCCCCGTGCCACGGAAATTTTTTCATTCATCGTATATTTCGACCAGTCCCGGCCGCTGCTTCTCTGGAGCCGGCGGATGTCCTCCGTGCAGTCGTCGAGCAGATCGCCCAGATCATACATGACCTCCGCTGCCTTCTGCGCTGCGTGATGGATGGACTGGAGGCGGGAGCAGATCTCCGTCACCTTGTGTCCGAAAGCATCCAGCTCGGTGATCACGCCGTGCAGATCTTCAATGGATCCGTTTTTCAGAGTATCCTCATTGAAATGGAAATCCGGCGTCCGGGCATACCAAGTGAGCAGCCCCGGTCCGAAGAGCATGGTGGACTCGGAACGGGCGGAATAGCCTACGGTCCCGGCGTCGCGAATGCGGTCGTACATATCCACCAGCGTGTGAAGCCGTTTCTGATCCAGAGGGTCTGCCCGCAGATCGATATAGCCGCTGCAGTCCTCCAGATGAACATTTTTCAGCTCCTCATATTCATGGAGAAATTCATCCATCTGCACGGCCAGTACATTGATGCGGATCTTTTCCAGAATGCCCATAGCGGACTGTGCGCCCAGCCGGGCCCGTTCGATGCGGCGGTCAGCACGCCGCCACGCCCGGTCGGCTTCCCTCTGGAGCTTCGGAAGCATTTCCCTCTGTTCCCGGTCTCCTTCCAGTGCTTCTTTCAAAATCCTGATTACATTGGAAATGGTCATAATATTTCCTCCTTGCCCGTGCATGCCGCACCGGCGGCATTTGTTGTCTTCCCTTTATTTTAGATGAAATCGACTCTCATGCGTTATTGAAATTACCTATAACGGAAGGTGTCTCTTCTGCTGTATCGGAACGGATCTCCACAGAAGGCAGTGCCTCGATGCTCACCTGCGGCTCATGGCTGGTGATCTCCACTGTTACCGGCGGTTCGGCAGCCGGTGTCTGGCTCTGCGCTTCTCCGGCATCTGCATTCTGCGGCTTTGCCGTTCCGCTGTCAGACGGTGCCTGTCCGACGTCTGTCTTCTGCGGCGAAGCTCCGGCTCCATTGTCCGGCGCGCTGCCAGTCTCAGCCGGAGCGGCGGGCTTTCCGGGAGCTGCTGCCTCCGGAGACGCTGCCGGCTGCGCTGTGCCTCCTGCTTTGGCTGCCTCTTTGGCTTCCCATTTCTTCATGATTACCTGCTGGAGCTCACTCACAAACTGGGCGCGCCGGGTCGGATCATTGAGCACAGCCAGAATGCTGTCCGCGCACACCTCCTCGGCACTGCCGGCCCGCACCGGCTCCCATGCACCATTCTCTCCGGGGAGAAAGCTCTTCCCGTCGCCGGAGAATCGGTACACCGCCCGTCCCGCAGTGACGCGCTGATTCGCATCGGTCCGCACGATGGCCGCTTCCACCACCATGGCATCTCCGTCCGCATCCAGCACATGCACTGAGGACGGGTCCACATGCATACTGTCCGCAGCCCCCGCCGGTGCCGCCACCGGCAGAGCCTTTTCCCCGTCGCCGGCAGCCGCCTGCGCCGCACCGGCCGGCCACGGAGCGGCCAGAGCCGCCAGAAAACATGCTGTCCAGAATAGCTGTCTCATGATTCACCTCATTCCCGCCCTTTCAGGCCTCTCTGCCGGAGTCTCCGGCCTTATATTTTTCCTATTTATATCGTTTTATGGTATATGTTTCATTATATCATGAGTCCTTCTGCCTCTCACGTATTCCCCGCTGATTTCATCAAAAAGCAACAAAAGCTTGACAGATTCCGGGAAATATAGTATCTTGAATAAGTCACCGATATGGAGTGGTACTCAAGCGGCTGAAGAGGACGGTTTGCTAAATCGTTAGACCGGGCAACCGGTGCGGGGGTTCGAATCCCCCCCACTCCGCCAGACAAAAAAAGACGGTTTCTTACGATACGATTTAAGAAACTGTCTTTTTTATTTTTCAGTTTGGCAGCCTGGTGGTAGCCTTGCATTGAGTATTTACAAAAACATAAGAAATGATGCAAGGGAAAATAAGTCCCATTGATATTAACAACCGAACTGGACCTATGAAAATTTTTAAGTTTTCCGTCATGCCATACTGACAAGTCCATTACTCATCTCCGTTTCAGAGCTTTTCAAGGAAATTTCCCATTACCTGCCTCGCCTTTTCCACGCACTTTTATTTGTTACAATATATGCAGAAAGGAGTGATTCTATGATAAACTGGGGATCTGCTATCCTTGGTGCTGCATCATCCTTACTGGTATCTATGTTTATGCTCCATTATCAAAACTGGAAAGCAAATGTTCGCGATAGAGTTTCCATTTTTTACCGGGCACGAAAACAAATCAGACTAACTCTTGAAGCGCTGGATCTATCCAGATCAGCCCCTGACAGAAAAGCTATCCTTCAGGAAAAGATTCAATTCCTTCCTGCTTATCCATTTTCCAATGACGACCACACGGACGAAGCATTTCGCGCATTGTCTGAATATTATGACACAGAATTACTTTATGCAATTTCCGGTGACATAAATTATTCCGAATTTGAAAAAATAACTTCAGAACAACTCCGTCTCCTGGATCTGATGCTGAATTCATGGACCGCTCCTCTACAAGATGGAACATTTCTTTATTACATCAAACATATCATTACCGGGTACATCCATGATCTGAAATTGCTATGGATGTACTTAAAATCCAAGATTCCGAACTCAAATAACCCCTCTCAGAATAATAATTCTGAATAGAAATAGTCCATCTACTCCCAATTTGCTGCATAAATTTTCTCTTATTCTTTTTAGAGGCCTCACTAAAATATCTTCTATTAATGTTCTACTACGTATAAAAAGGAGATGATGCGCGGTGGAAATGATGCCTGTCCAGTCTTCCAATGTATCTTCCATCGGATATCAGAATGGATGCATTTATGTCCAATTTCATAGCGGTGCTGTTTATCAATATTTCGCCAGCGAAGAATTATTTCAGCAATTTCTCAAGGCGCCGTCCAAAGGCCGCTTTGTCCATCAGCATTTGAAGCAGCTCCCCTACCATCGAATTCGCTGATCGCGGAAAAACTCATCAGCTTCATCTATTACTTTACCGGCAAGCTTTTCACCCATCACCTTTTCACGTCTGCGGAAGAGACATCGAAACCATATATCCTTTCAGCCATGTCAGTAAATTTCTATTCTCAGAGTGCAGTAAATCTGCACTTCTTTTCTTTGCGCCTACTCTTGTTTGCTTACATCATGATATGGACCTGATACTTTCTCGTTCTCTGCCTGTACAAATATTTTGACCTGATCCTTTGTTTTTCCTAGTAGAATTATTTTCCGATTTCCCGGAAAGTGAGTTGCTATGAATAGAATCCTATTCTACAATCGATTTCAGAAAGAACAATTAAAATAATCATAATTGAAGGATCACCATGCAGATCTCATTCCACTGTAGTCTATCGCTGTAATGGCTTCACGGAGTATGAACTCCATGACCGGGCAAAAAAGTAATCCGGTTTGCCGTTGTTCTCGTTACCGGAAACAGGGCCATAGGAACACAAATCAAAATTGATGCAGAGATAAATTTTACCGGACTAAACTCTACGATTTATTTTCCTCTCACCTGTGCACTATAGAAAAGCCTATCTCTAATCCGCATTCTGTACGGTTTGTAAGAAACGTGAAAAATCTGGTATTTTACCATATAAAGGAGAAAACATCATGAAAAAATCCATCATCGCACTGGCTGCGGCGGTACTTACCCTTGGCTGCTCTATTGCTGCTCAAGCGGAACAGGGCGTGATTGCTCTCGTCGCCGGAAACAAAATGGTCGTGGAAGACAGCCTTGGCGACTATACCTGTGCTGAAATCTATTCCGGTTGGTCCTATGATGAAGGTGACCTCATTTATGGAGATCTCCATTCCTATGGAATGCAGGACTGGTACGACGATACCTCCGGGGAAGAAATCACCGTGTATGTGGACGATTACTGGCAAAACGCAGAACAGGCTATGAATTACCTGCGAAGATAATTTAAGATTTAAAAAAGAAATCCCACTGAAATCAGAAGCGGAGCACCGTCATTTCCTTTCGATCCTGATCCTGTGTTATATTTGCAAAAATGTCGATTCTTGTAAATATAGCACAGAATAGCACGACTTCATTTACAAAATCCTCGTTTTTTATAAAAATCATTCCTCTAATTCGCAATAATAACAGTTTTATGAATACCGAAGGATTCTTGAACCATGGCCTATCAGTCTTTAAAGAAAATATATTATGTATCTCCTGATACATATGAAAATGAATACATAAAGAGATTTCAGTCTCCTTTCTCTCAGCATATTTCAATTATGATCCATCAGTACCACAGAAAATCATCATATCCTGCATTTTTTAATTATACAAATGATATCCTTCTCTTACTGGAAAAAGTATACAAAACTTATGAAAAATTCTTATATGTAGTTCATTCCGTTCCTCCTGTTGTTTGCCATCAATTCATTCTGTTGAGTATTTTAGACGAAGTAAAATCCACGAATGATATTGAAGGCGTCCACAGTACACGGAAAGAACTTCGCGATATTCTTGATGGCGCTGCTTCCCAATCTGAAAGATTTACCAGTATTGTCAATAAATATCATGAACTTATCACAAATAGCGACATTCCCTTTAACAACTGCGAAGATATCAGACATTTTTTTGATGAATTTGCGCATAAAGAAATCATCAAGGAAAACCCAGCGCATCAATCGGATGGCCAAATATTTAGAAAAGATCCTGTCTCTATCGAATCCGCCACAGGTAAAGTCGTTCATCAGGGAGTATATCCGGAACCTCAGATAATCAATGCCATGACACAGGCCCTGGATGTTTTACATTCCCCCTCTATGCCTCTACTAATACGGCTCGGACTGTTTCATTATTTCTTCGCTTACATTCACCCTTTCTATGATGGAAATGGCCGCACTGATCGTTTTATTACTTCATATTACCTGCGGACAGATTTTCATGTCCTGTTAGCGCTTCGTCTTTCCATTTTTATAAAAAAGAACCGTGCCAAATACTATGAACTTTTTACCGAAGCCGATAGTGAAATCAATCGCGGTGATCTGACCCCGTTTATTATCGGCTTTCTTGAAATCATTTTAGGGACGATCAATGACACCATCGCTCTGCTGAACCGGAAAAAGGCACAGTTAAAAAAATATAAAGAACGGATCGAGGCTTTGCCTATTGGCGATACGCTGTCAAAAAATATGTATTTTATCCTTTTACAGGCAGCATTATTTTACGGGAAGGGCATCAGTATAACCGATTTAACAAAACTTCTCGGGAAATCAAGAGGCACTATACAAAAACGGCTGGATAACGTCCAAAAAGAATTTCTTATCGCTACAAAAGTCAATAAAACTATATATTACAAATTAAACTTGCGCCTGTTTCGATAAACTGCTGTTATAGCCTGGCATTCCATTTAGCGTTATAAAGGATATCATATTATCAGTATCAGTCTCTTGCCACAGGAGAGGCTGATTTTTTGTTAAAAATGCGGATCGAAACCGTTTGTCGGCCGTTTTTACAAAAATCCACCGAAACAAAAAAGTTCCCTTATGAGCCTGACATCCGCCCTCTGCTATTTGGCAAGAATTCATGCGAAAGCGGCAACCACGGTGGGCGGCAGGCCGGATATAATGAAAGTGAATACCGGGCCGGATGGTGCGGGAGGCGCTGCGGCTTCTGAAGCACAGACGGCGGTCGGTATGATGCGGACGGCTCCGCCTGTCCATTTCCCTATTGAGAAATCACAACGGAGGTCTATTATGAAACTGAAAATTGCGGCGCTCGCCGCTGACCTGTCCCTGACTGCCACGCTCCCGTCCATGGCTATCGTCCTCGGCGGCTCCAATCTGGACTTCATGGGCTATCCGCAGCCCCGGGCGTACATCAGCTTTGATCCGGATGAGGAGGAACTGCGGCAATATCTCGACGAGATCGACGAGTACGTGGAAAACTGTGATAACGATATCCGGCGCATCCTTGAGGCACGCAATAACGCCATCGAAGAGGCCCGGCAGATGGTCAGAGACTACCACCGTCATCACGGGCTGTGAGACATCATCATTTCACATCCTGAAGCTCCCATGGGGAGCTTCTTTTTTTGCGGTTTCTTTTTCCACTCCCACATCCGCAAAAGAAACGGACTGCCGTCCTTTCATTTTTCCACACAAAAAGACCGGGTCTCCCCGGTCTTTTTATTTCAGCAGCTCCAGCGCATGCCGATGTTCCACTGCCACGGCGTTTCCACATCGCCGCCGAAGGTCCGGACGACGTCCGCATAGATATAGCTGTTGTCGCCGGTCCTGTAGTTGAAGCCGAGCCCCGCTTCAAACCAGGTATCGCTCAGATCCTGGCTGTAGCTGTTCGTAAAACCGTTATAGCTCAAATAGGTCTCCGCATTGCCTGCGAAGTCATGGAGCACGCTTGCCTTCGCATACACACTGCCTTTCTCATCGAGCTTCCGGCCCAGTTCGAAGCCCAGACGGCCCACTGCGCTGTACAGCGTGTCCTGACGGACGCGGATGCCGTTATTCATGTCATAGTCTTCTCCGCCGATGCGCATCAGGGTGAGCTGTGCCTGCGGGGTCACATACCAGTCGTTCTCCAGCAGGATCTTCTTTCCGTACTCGCCGCTCAGGCTGGTGCCCCAGGCATCATAATCGCCGCTGGTGTGTCCGGCGCTGGTATACACATCGAAATCATTGCTCAGGCGGCCCTGTTTCAGGACGATGTCCGCATAATGGCCCGCATCACCCAGCCAGGTGCCGTAGAGGGAGAGGGAGGTGCTGCGGTTTTCGCCGCTGCCGTAGGTGTAGGCGGTCTCTCCGTCATTATGGCTGACCGCCACGCCGTAGTGCCAGTTGTCCGACGCCCAGTCGTATCCCAGCTGGAAGAAATTGTACTGGTTCTTGTATTCGCCGTCATATTCAAACTCGCCGCGGCTCATGCGCGCCCAGATGCCCTGTCCGCCTGTGCATTCCCGCAGCTCGCCGAGGCGCTGGCTGAGGGTGCTGTCTTCCTGTCTCCACGCAATGGTAGCCGCAGCCTCCAGATTTTTCATGGCGTTCATGGTTTTCGTCATCCGGCTTCCTCTAGTCATGTTGGCCACGTAACCGCGATCACGGTTATCAAACAGCAAATCGCCGCTGGCTTCGGGTGTAATGAGACCTTCCTGAATCGTGACCTTGCCTTTAACCTTACCATCATTGGCATTATAAAATACACCTCCAGCAACAGTATTCAAATTTTCTTCTGCTTTGGCAAGATCAAGCGTATTAATGGAATTGTCGGCTACGCTAACATTTATAAAGGAATTATCTTCAGCCTCATCAATGACGAATGCCCCTGTATTTATCTCTGCTATTCCTTCTTCATCGGCACCATCTACTCTAAAAGAAAGATTGCCTGTCCCGGAATACGTACCGATATTAATATCTGTAGAAATAGAGCCTTTGGTATTTATATAAATATTGCCATTATCAAGAGAAAGTACACTGACTTCACTATATTTAATAGCATTCCACAGGGCACCGTCTGCCAGATTCAAATTGATAGTACCATCACCTCCATAAGTATCGAATCCCCCGGTTACAGCAGAATCAGCAGTGTTCATATTCAAAAAAACCGTTCCGCCATCAGCAGCCTGAACATCGCCATTGATTACGACTGTATTATGCGTCTCCTTATTTACATTGATTTGTGCCCCCCAAGCATCAATAGCCTTTACATTCATCCAAAGACTGTCATTATCAGAAGCAACAGCGGTTATAGTACCGCCCGCATAGTTAATCGTTCCATAATAACCATACAATCCTATTGACTCTACCGTATGCCCATCATCCGTACTTCCTCCAATCGTTTGTGCGGTAATATCGGCAATTCCTACATCAATGGTCCCTCCATTGGTAAATACCCCTCTGGCAGCTAACGTCCCTTCACCCTCAGCTACAGCGGTTATATGACCGCCTGTTTTTTCAATATATCCTCCTTCAAATGTAAAGATACCATTGGAATATACGGCATTTCCTCCCGTTCCATGTACAGTAATATCTCCATTACCAGTATATACTTTTCCACCGTATTCGGCATCAATGCCGGCATTTACGTTTTCAAGGGTACTCTGACCATTGGTCAAATTAACATTTACTGAAACATCCCCCGTCGTAATGGTATTGTCATCAAAAACCATCATTCCGATTCCCTGCGGATAACTATCTGAGTATCCCGATTCCATAGTACCCGTTATGTCGATTTTGCCGTTGCCCATTTCAATCTGATTGCCGCTGCCATTACTAACATATAATCCATGCAATGTCATACCGGACTTGGCATCGACAGCCTTTAATGCGATATTAGAATCTCCTATCGATACTCTATTATTACTTCCAGCAGTAATATTCACGCCATCCAAAGTTGCTCCGCCATTATAGCTTTCAATGGTAATATCACCGCCGGCACGGCGGTCAATAGTCGTATAACTTACAGAGGAAGGAGAAACAATGATACCACCTAAAGTCCCAGAACTATCATGTTTGATGATGCTGATATCCAGTTTATTATCCACCGTTATTCCATTAACCTTTGGATTCTGCCCTCCCAGAATATAAATTCCATAATTGCCAGGAATGCCTGAATAGTCCTCAATCGTCAATTGCGAATCCCCGTGAAAGTTATAGGTAAAGCTCCCATTATCCTCGATTCTATATCCCCCATAACTGTCACTGGCTCCATAGATACCCCCCCCCATTCAGCTGAATGGCGTTTACCTGACTTACCGGCGCAGACAGCATCAGGCCCAGTATCAGACTGCCGAGCAGTTTTTTGTTCATTTTTTTCATCATGCCTCACCTCTTTCTAAAGTCATACTTGAATCTAATTTAATTATAGAAGATGGGTTTCACCCCACACAATGGAAGCGATGCAGCCCTTTTCCACTGGAAAAATCAATACTGTTACAGTTGTATCTAAAAAATAAAGGACATCGCGCGCAGCAGCGGTCTCTGCGCCTCCGCCGTACTTTTCATTTCATTTACTATAAGCCTCTTATCCTGTTTTATCTTATCTTTTTTATCGTCTTTTTTCGGTGTTCCGCTCCTTTTTCGGGCCGAAATACCAACGCCGTAAAAAGGCTCTTTATAAAAGTATACTGATACCATTTCATTGGTCATAAAAAATTTTATTTGTCTATCTCAGTAAACTACAAAAGGAATAGGCCTCCAGCTTTTGGGCCGCCCGCAGGAGCAGTTCCTCCTTCCCCACCGCTTCCCGCCATCAGGTATTTCCATATTTCTGTCATCCTTCCATGCCGGTTTCCGATAGATGCATCCTTTCCGGCACTCTTATATGCATGGAACGTTCATAAGGCGCTTGAACGCCTCTCATGAGGTTCTTATAATAAGTGTGTACTTTTTCACCGGCGCTCTGACGAAGCGCCGCGGAAAAGAAATCCAGATTTTTTGACAAGGGGGAAAACAATATGTCAAAACTTCGTATCGCCATCACGGCGGACACCTATCCGTACGCGTCAGATGTGACGAATCTCGTCCGCGCGCCTTTCACCGCCCGCGGGCTGGTGGATGTGATCCACGAGCTGGGGGCGCTTCCCATCGTTCTGCCCGACGTGCCGGACATCAACGGCAGCGACTATGCGGAGCTTTTCGATGCGCTGGTCCTGCCCGGCGGCCCGGATATGGACCCGACGTTTTTCGGGGAGGAGCCGACGTGGAAGATCGGCACGACGAATTATCTGCGTGATGTCTTTGAAACGGAGATCTTCCGGGCGTTCCGTGCATCGGGCAAGCCGATCTTCGGCATCTGCCGCGGCTGCCAGCTCATCAATGTGCTGATGGGAGGCACGGTGTATCAGGATCTGCCCTCGCAGAATCCCGACGCCTATATCCGTCATTCCCAGGCGGCGCCGGGGGCCTATCCCACACACCACATCACGGTGGAAAAGGACAGCGTCATCGCTCATGCGCTGGGGGAAACGGCGTATGTCAATTCCCGCCATCATCAGGCGATCCGCGACGTGGCTCCGGGCCTGCGTGCGACGGCAAAAGCGCCGGACGGCGTGGTGGAATGCGTGGAATCTGCGGACAGCGACCAGATCGTGGCCGTGCAGTGGCATCCGGAAAATATGTGGCAGGTCCATCCGGAAATGCGGGCGCTTTTTGCGGATTTCATCGCCCGGGCGGAGGCATTCCGTCAGAAATAATCCAGCACAGCGGGACCTGACGCTTTCCCTGTTCCTTACGGCGCAGGCCCTGTGAAAGGAGAGTTATCTGTATGGGGACAAACAAACTGGGCTTCTGGAGCATCGTGCTCCTGGGCATCAACGGCATCATCGGCTCGGGGATCTTCCTGCTGCCCAATAAGGCGGTAGGACTGATCGGCCCGGCGAGCCTTCTGGTCATGATCTTTGATATGCTTCTCGTGCTGGCGATCACTTTCTGCTTCGCCGAGGCGAGCGGCCTTTTCAAGGACAACGGCGGCGCGTATATCTACGCGAAGGAAGCGTTCGGCGACTTCATCGGCTATGAGGTGGGCTTCCTCACGTGGATGACGCGCATCATCGCCTTTTCCACGATGGGCGTGGGCTTCGCCACGGCGCTGGCGGGCATCATGCCCTGGCTGTCCGATGATTTTATGAAAAATGTGATCGTCACGGTCATTTTCTGCCTCCTCGCGGGAGTGAACCTGTTTGGCGTGCCGCTGTATAAGGTGGTGCAGAATGTGGCGACCATCGCGAAGATCGTGCCGTTCATCCTTTTCATCGGCATGGGCATTTTCTTCATCGAGCCGGCCAATTTCACGCCGCTCTTCCCGAACGATGTATACACGCCGGGCAGCTTCGGCGCGGCGGCGGTCATGCTGTTCTTCGCCTTCACGGGCTTTGAAAGTCTGGCCGTGGCGGCGGCGGAAATGGAAAATCCGCAGAAAAATCTGCCCCGGGCGACGCTCATCACGATCTTCACGGTCTCTGCCATCTATATCCTGCTGCTGGCCTGCGCCATCGGCATCATGGGGATGGAGCTGGCGGACACGACCGCTCCGGTACAGGAGGCGTTCAGCCGCATCGCCGGCCCGTTCGGCACGGCAGTGGTGGCCGCAGGGACGCTCATTTCCATCGGCAGTCTCTGCATCGGCTCGTCCTTCGTGACGCCTCACAGCTGCCTCGCCCTGGCGGAACAGCACATGCTCCCGGCGTTCATGGCGAAGCGCAACCGCTTCGGCGCGCCGTACTGGTCCATCATCGTATCGACGGTGATCGCCATGCTCATCGCCTACACGGGGAGCTTCACGTTCCTCGCGTCCATCAGCGTGGTGTCCCGTTTCTCGCAGTATATTCCCACGTGCCTCTCGATCCCGGTCTTCCGGAAGAAGATGCCCGATGCGCCCCGGGCGTTCCGCATCCCCTTCGGTCCGGTGATCCCGCTCATCGCGACGGCGGTCAGCATCTGGCTTCTGGCGCAGGCTTCGGCGCAGCAGCTCATCATGGGCCTCGGCGCCGCCGTGGTGGCACTGCCCTTCTATTATTTCGTTCACCGCCAGAAGGTGAACCACGACGCCCGCTGAGGCAGGCACACAAAAAGGCCGCTCCTTTCGGAACGGTCTTTTTTATTGTCTTTTTTCGATTTTCGTTCACCGGCGGGCGAGGAACCATTCGGGCTCCCGGCGCGGGGTCAGGAAGGCCTTCTCACACCCGGCGCCGATATCCGCCAGCGGGGGCTGATAGACGCTCCGGGCATGTACGGGACAGGCATGGACACAGGCCAGACAGTCGATGCAGCGCGTGCTGTCGGTCTTTTCCGGCGACGCGGGGGAAATGGCACCCACGGGGCAGGCGGCCACACAGCGGCGGCACCGGATGCACCGGCGGTCCGCTTCGGGATGGAATGGCATCCGCTTCACCGGGCAGTAGGGCCGATGGCCCGGCACGGCAGGTACCGCCCCGTCGGGCACGCCTGTCTCGAGGAGCGCACGCACCTCCCCTGCAAAGGCGCGCAGCTTCTCCCGGTCCGCCTCGTCAGGCCGGCCGGCGCCGATCTTTCCGGAGAAGGTATGGGGCGCGATCCACGCGGAGGCGGCGATGCAGTGAAAGCCCTGCGCGGCGCACAGGTCCAGCATTTCCAGCAGGGCATCGTCGTAGGCGCGGTTGCCGTAGCTCACGAGGCACACCGCGGGCGTGTCATGGCCCCGGAGCGCTCCAAACAGGCCGCCCTCCACAGCGGGGAGCCGTCCCGCATAGACCGGCGCGCCGAGGATCACCAGCTCATCGGGGCCGAATTCCCGCGCCTTTGCCCGCACGAGGGGCGCGGTGAGATTTACGTCCGCATACGACGGGACAAGCGCGGCGGCGAGCCCCTCTGCGTAGGCCTTCGTCCCTCCGGTGGGACTGAAATATGCGGCGGTCACTCTGGAAATCTTCATGGTCCTGCCTCCTTTTTACCGTTTTTTCTTATCATACCGCACCGCAGAAAAAAGGAAAACCTCTCCTGACGGAGAGGTCTTTTTTACGGTTTGAATTTGTAGCCCACGCCCCAGATATTGACGATATGCTTCGGGTTGGCGGGGTCTTCCTCCACAGCTTCGCGGATACGGTTGATGTGGACGGGGACGGTGGCGGTATTGCCGATGGGGTCCATGCCCCAGATTCGGGTATAGAGGTCCTCCCGGCTGAATACGTGATCGGCATTGATCATGAGAAATTCCAGGAGCTTGAATTCCTTATTGGGAAGGCATTTCTCCCGGCCGCGGACGGTAACCACGTGGCGGCTCGGGTCGAGGGCGATGTCGCCGATGCGGATGGTGTCGTCCCGGCGGGGCTCCTTGAGCCGCTCGTACTGGGCGATCTGGGATTTGACGCGGGCCACGAGGACGCCCGGGGAAAAGGGCTTTTCCACGTAGACGTCGGCGCCGAAGCCGAGGCCGCGGATCTTGTCGATGTCGCTGCGGCGGGCACTGACGATGATGATAGGCACATCCACCTTTCCGCGGATGCGGCGGCAGATCTCGAAGCCGTCCACGCCGGGGAGCATCACGTCAAGGAGGATCAGAGCGTAGTCTCCGGTGAGGGCGAGGCGCATGCCCTCCGCACCGTCTCCGGTGATGTCCGTCTCATAGCCGGCCAGCTCCAGATAGTCCCGCTCGATGCCTGCGATCTCTGCGTCGTCTTCTATGATCAGTATGCGTTTCATAAGGTCTCTCCTTCCCGCCTCGTCGGTGCGGCTGAGGGGCGCTCAGTCCGTTTCGTCCGTGGCTTCCGCTGCCGGCCAGTCCAGACGGATGACGAGTCCGCGGGGGACGCCGTTTTCCGCCCGGATGGAGCCGTGCATGAGCTCCATGGCGCGGGCGGCGATGGCCAGTCCCAGCCCGCTGCCGTCTCCGGTGCGGCTCCGTGCCTTGTCGGTGCGGTAGAACATTTCGAAAAGGTGCGGCAGGGCCTCTTCGGGCACACCGGGGCCGTCATCGGCGGCGGTGAGGATGACCCTCCCGTTTTCCGCGGCGACGATGAGGCGGAGCTCTCCGCGGCTGCGGTCTTTATATTTGGCGCTGTTGGTGAAGAGGTTCATGAGGACCCGCTCGAGGAGCAGGCGGTTGGCCTCGATGTGACAGGGCGGGCCGCCCTCCCAGCAGATGTCCAGTCCTTTCCGGCGGAAGGCTTCCCGGCTGTCGGCGGCCGCGGCCTCCAGAAATTCGTTCAGGTCGATGCGCTCCAGCGGAACGGCCTTTTCCCCCATGTCGATCTTCGACAGAAGGGACAACTGGTCGATCATGGCATCGAGCTCGCCGGTGCGGCGGAGAATGATCTGCAGATAGCGGTCCCGCTTCTCCCCGCTGTCGGCGACGCCGTCCATGAGGCCCTCCACATAGGCGCGGATGGCGGTGAGCGGCGTGCGGATGTCGTGGGACAGGCTGGCGATCCAGGCCTTCCGCCGCTCTTCGTCCTCGGCGCGCTGGCACAGGGACTCGCCCAGTACGCCGGCCATGGTATTGAAGGCATGAAATACAGGGGTGAATTCGTCATTTCCCTCATGCTGAAGGCGGACGGTGAGGTCGCCCTGCTCGACGCGCTCCGCCCCTTCGCGGAGCTGCCGCAGAGGCGGCAGAATGCGGCGGATCATGAAGTCCGCCAGGAACCAGCTGGTGAAGCCGATGAAAGCGAGAAGCGCCAGTCCCAGGAAAATGAGGGTCCCGCGGCTGACGTGCTCGAGGCGGTCGTCCGTGCCGTGCGGGGCCTGATGGCTGATGAAAAGCAGGGAATACGGCGTGCCGCCCACGGTGCGCTTCCGGAGGGTGCAGTATTCGTTATTTTCCACCCGGGCATAGACGCCCTTGTCCGGATGCTCCATTTCCCGGAGGGTACCCGGATCGGGCAGATTCGGAAAGAGGCTCCGGAGCCCGCTGTTTCCGTACTGGAGGACGGTAGTGCCGTCGGCCCGGCGGAGCAGCACGTAGTTCTGCTCGGGGTCGAGAACCTGAACGAGCCAGCGGTAGCCGGAGGCGTCCTCGATCTCCGCCTCGTCCGTTTTCCCGTGAAAGACGGCGTGATAGAGGAGCTCTTCGGCGCGGCTGTACTGGTCGCTGCTTTCAATGTATACGTGGTTGCCGCTCTGGATAAAGATAAAGAGGCCGGCAACGGCAGTGCATAAGGTGATGAGGAGCATCAGCACGGGCGCTGCGAACATGACAAGATGCGAGATGAGAAGTCTCCGTCTGATGGTCACTGTGTCCGCCGCCCTTCTCTGATAAAAATCCCTTTTTACAGTATATCCTTTCCTTATGGTAAGCTCAACGGCCGGCAGGTATTGTTTAACTTTTGTTCAACCTTTCCTTTATGAATAGACATCTCTCATTGCAAGGGACTGTAACTATTTCTGATATGATTCAGGAAAAATCGGGCGCCGGGCGTCTATCATTCAGGAGGTTTCGTATGCTGCAACGTATCCGCTGTCATCCTTATCTTTTTCTGTTTCTTCTGTCCGCCTATCTGTACCTGATCGGCAATGCGCTGATCCCCGTGACGGATACGGCGGAGGCGAATTACGCGCTCACCGCTCGGGAAATGGTGCTCTCCGGGGACTGGCTGTCGCCGCAAATCTACGGCCGGTACTGGTATGACAAGCCGATCTTTTTCTACTGGGAGCTGGCGCTCTCCTTCGCGGTCTTCGGCTTCAACGACTGGGCGGCCCGCTTCCCCTCGGCGGTGTTGGGCTGTGTGAATGTGCTGTTTCTTTTCTGGTTCGCCCGGCGGGTCTACGATGAGCGCACGGCGTGGACCGCATCGATCATTCTGGCGCTGTCGCTGGAATTCTGGCTGCTGTCGAAGGCGGTCATCACGGATGCGGCGCTGTTTTTCTTCATGTCCGCCGCGGTGGCGTTCTTCTATCTGGGCTATACGGAGAACCGGCGGTATTATTTCCTGTGCTGGGCGGCGGCCGGACTGGCGGTACTGACGAAGGGCCCCATCGGCCTGCTCCTGCCGGGCTTCTCCTGCCTGCTCTTCCTTCTGTGGAAGCGGGACCTGCGGGAAATGGCCCACGTCCATTTCTTCTCGGGGCTGCTGCTCTTCTGCCTCGTCGGCGGAAGCTGGTATTTTTTCATGACGGAGGTGCACGGCCGGGACTTCCTGCTGAATTTCCTGGGCGTCCATAATTTCCTCCGCGCCACGGTGCCGGAGCACGCGCGGCAGAATGTATGGTATTTCTATCTTCTCATGTTTCTCGCGGGCTTCGCGCCGTGGAGCTTCGCGTTCCCGGTGTCGCTGTTCCGGCGCTGGAAGCACCGCCGGACGCTCCCCGCGCTGCCGGATATTTCAGTGTTCCTCCTCATCTGGGCGTTCTCGGTGCTGCTGATCTTCCAGATCATCGCCACGAAGTACACCACGTACACCTTCCCGTCCCTCTTCGCCTTTGCGCTGCTCGCAGGCCGGCTGTGGCAGGGCCGTCTCTGCACGGTGGCGAAAATCGGCGCAGCGGCGGGGGCAGTCTACACGGCGCTGGCGCTGATCGTGGCGCCCATGACGGCAGAGCGCTTTTCCGGCGCGGCCGCCGGTACGACGCTGGCCCGGATGGACACGGCGGATGCGCCCATTCTTTTCTATAAGGACTACCGCACCTCCACGGTGTATTACAGCGGCAAGCCCATCCTGCGGCTCACCACAGAAAAGGCCAAAGAAGACATGCAGCCGGGCGGCCTGAGCTGGAATGCCAAGAATGTAATGCCCTTCTACACGGAGGAGGAAATGGCGGCGGTCCACGGGCAGCGGTATTTCGTGATCCTGCCGGAGGAAAAGAAAGAGGAATTCCTCCGGACCCATCAGGGCGAGGCGGCCTCCGTGACGGACACGGGCGCCTACCTCATCCTCGACTGGCATCAGGCGTAAAAAAAGAGACCCTGCGGGGTCTTTTTTCGTGGGCAGAACCTAGAACCTGGTATCAGAAGCACGCAAAAACGGCCCTCCTGAGAGAGCCGTTCAGTTTCATGGTGCCGAGGACCGGAATCGAACCGGTACGAAGCTCACGCTCCGAGGGATTTTAAGTCCCTTGCGTCTGCCAGTTCCGCCACCCCGGCAGGATGGTATAAAACCCCCGGAATACGGGGGTATGATTGTAAATGGAGGCGGCACCCAGAATCGAACTGGGGATAAAGGTTTTGCAGACCTCTGCCTTACCGCTTGGCTATGCCGCCATTGTGGAGCGGAAAACGGGACTCGAACCCGCGACCCCCACCTTGGCAAGGTGGTGCTCTACCACTGAGCTACTTCCGCATATGGCGACCCGGATCAGATTTGAACTGACGATCTCCGCCGTGACAGGGCGGCATGTTAGACCACTACACCACCGGGCCGCAAGATACTCTAACAGTATACCCGCCGGAAGCTTTTTTGTCAAGCGCTTCTGCGGGCGGGATGCCGGCCTGCGCGGCCGGCTCATCCCCTCACGGTTAATAAGTATATCACAGGGAACGCATTTTGGAAAGTCCTTTTGCCCACAAAAAATGGCCCTCCGAAGAGAGCCGCCCTGTCCTGCCAAGGAATCAGAATTCTGCGCCCCACAGGCCGTGGAGATTGCAGTACGCCAGCACGGTGCCGTGTTCCACATCGCAGAATACGGTCTCCGGTGCTTCGCCCGGCGCGAGGTAATGGATCTGTACGGTCTCATCCACGATGAGAGCGATCCATTCGATGGAATGTTCGGCCAGCATGGGATGGGCTGCAGAGCCGACCTTCACGCGGAGCATATCCCCTTCATGGCTGACGACGGGCACGTGTTTTTCCTGGGCCGCATCGGTGGTGTTCATGCGAAGGAGCTGCATGGGCTTGCCGCAGCAGGTGAGCGTTCCTGCTTTTTTATTGAGAAGAGCGACTACATTGCCGCATTCTGCACATCTGTAGATTTCAAAGTTCATGGTATCCTCCATTCTCCGGCGATGCCGGACTTCTTCGTTTTCTGTATCTTCAGTATACCCTATAAAACGATATTTTTCAATATAGAAAATCGAAATATATGAATTTTCTTTTCCGGACGGATATAAAAAAAGACCCCGCGGCGCGGGGCTGCGGGATCTTCTGCTCGGCGGGATCAGTCGTCGAGGATGTTCAGTTCATAGGTACGATATTCTTTGCCCAGTTCTTCGGTCTTTTTCATCATTTCGAGCTGGAGATCGGAAGCGGTGTCGTAATCGTCTGCGTCGAGGGCTTTCTTCAGACGGGTGCAGATGCATTCGCCGTCGATGGTGTCCTTGGCGATTTCGATGCGTTTTGCCTTGATGGCTTTCCAGCGCTTTTCATCGAGCTTGTCTTCGTCGTCCAGTTCTCTGAATCTCTTCACCATGGCTTCGGTGCCGGGGATGATGCGGTCCATCAGTTCGTTCTTCCAGCGATAGAGGATGCTGGCTACGAAAGAGTCGACGATGGTGGCATCCACGGTGCCGCCTGCGGTGAGGACAGCGACCTTGTCGGGATGAGCCTTCATGGTCTTGACGTTTTCCCATACGGTTGCCGGCGGCTTGCCGAACAGTGCATCACGTTCCGCATCGCTGAAGTCTTCGAATACGTTGTCTTCGCAGCGATATGCACGGTCCTTTTCGAGATAATCCGCTTCTTCGCCCGGCTTCTTGGAGAGTTCTGCCAGCAGGTCTGCCGGAGTCTTGCCGGAGTTCACTGCATAGCGGATGCCGTCCAGTGCGGTCATGTAGAGCATGGATACGGCAAGGAACGTATTGGTGAACGGGTTCGGTGCACGCAGTTCGAAGCGGGTGGCTTTCGGATTGTCGATGTCACGGACGAGGCCGATCAGGATGGTGCGGTTACGGGACGGCAGTTCCGGCGTATGTCCGAGGGAGGTCACGATGCAGACCGGAGCTTCGAAGCCCGGTTTCAGACGGTTGAATGCATCCGTAGTGGAGGAAATGAAGGGGTTCGTCGCTTCATAGTTCTTCAGGATGCCCATGATGAAGCCGTAGCCGATGGTGGACAGGAAGTCGGACTTCATGTCTTCCGGAGCCAGCAGGTTGATGGTCTTGCCGTTCTTCAGGCGGGCTGCAATGCCGATGTGGGTATGTTCGCCGCTGCCTGCTACGCCGATGATCGGTTTTGCCTTGAAGGATACATCGAGGCCGTTTTCACGGAATACTTCGCGGATGATGATGCGGGCTTCCAGTTCGTTGTCGCATGCCTGGAGCGGATTCAGGCTGAATTTCCAGTCGCATTCGAGCTGTTCCACTACGTCGATAATATTACCTGCGTCGTCGATCTTCGGTTTGATGCCGCCTACTTCTTTGTGGCCCATTTCGACTTTCAGTCCGCGTGCATCCAGTTCTTCAATGGCCTGTTCCATAGCGGTGCGGACGTTGCCGCGCATTCTCTGCCAGTACTGTTCCTGCAGACGCTGGGAAATGGAGAGGTGTTCCACCGTTTCCTTTTCGCTCGGGGTCTTGACCCAGAATTCGAGTTCCGTGCCGGTGGTGAATACGATGTCCTGAATGTCTGCGACCGGAAGGTTTTCCATGCCGGTGACAGGCTTTTCTGCGAGCAGTTTCTTCAGTTCGGAAGCCACATAGTCGCAGGACTGCTTCAGAATGGAGCGGGAGTCGATGAATCTGCCGTTGTGGAGCAGGAAGCACGGAATGCGGAGCGTGCCAACGGGGAGACCCGTTTCATCATCGATATTGTCGTTGTTGTAGTCAACATACCAGTTGACGCTGCTGTCTGCCACCATGTCGACACGCGCATCGTTCAGCGTGGCGATATTCATGAGTACGACGGAGGAGCCGTCGGTCTGCACTGCGCGGCCGGCGAAGAAATCGTCGTAGTCTTCCATGAAAATCCGCATGGGGATCTTTTCATCCGTGTCATTGCCGGCCAGGTCGATGCCGACGAGGGATACGAAGCGGATCTCCGGATGCTGCGCGAGCAGAGAGAGAATGCCTTCCTTTCCGTACTGACCAGCGGGGATATAATACAGCAGTTCGTTTATCATTTCAAAACCTCCTGTAAAACTATGTGATACGCGCCCTCTGACATGAAAAGAGACTCATCCCCTATGGGAATGAGTCATCTTTGACGCAGTATCAACTTATGTAACAAGGATATCGCATGCACCTTGTTTTGTCAAGCATCTGTCCGCGTTCAGCCCAGTGTCTCCCGCACGATGCGGTTGATCACTTTGCCGTCGGCCTTGCCTTTCAGTTTGGCCATGACCGCTTTCATGGCGGAGCCGAGATTTCTCTGCTCCGACGACAGTGCTTCCACAGTTTCCTGCACGACTTTTCTGATTTCGTCTTCAGAAAGTTCTGCCGGTAGGTACTTCTGCAGCACGGCCATTTCCGCCTTTGTTTCTTCGATCAGGTCTTCGCGGCCGCTGTTTTCGATCTCCGCGAGGGTCTCCCGGCGCTGCTTCATTTCCTTGCGCAGGATCGCCACCACCTGGTCGTCATCAAAGTCGGCGTGACCGGCGTCGATTTCAGCCTGACGGATGTGGGCACGGGCCATGCGGATCACCGACAGCGCCGTTTTCCCTTCCGCCTTTGCCTTCATGGCCTCTTTCATGTCGGCCAGAAGCTGTTCCTTTAACGTCAATTCATCTCACCTTGATTTGATTGGATTACTTAAATTTGCGTTTTCTGGCAGCTTCGGATTTCAGCTTACGTCTTACGCTGGGCTTTTCGTAATGTTCGCGTTTTCTTACTTCAGAAAGAACCCCGGCTTTTTGGCAGGAACGTTTAAATCTGCGAAGAGCGCTATCGAGAGATTCGCCCTTTTTGACTTTGATCTCAGACATCTTTATCCCTCCCTCCAAGTAAACTCTGGGGTGCTGTTGCACACTATTAAATTATAGAGTATCACCGATACTCTGTCAATCAGGAGAGACCGCCCGCCGGAAATATTTTTGCACGGAAAAACGGACGCCCCGAGGCGTCCGTCTCCCCTGATTTTTCTTATTTTTCTTCCGGGAAGGGCGGCCATCCCATGTCTTTCCCGCCGATGATGTGGGCGTGGAAATGGAACACAGACTGCCCCGCTTTTTCTCCCGTATTGATGACGACGCGGAAGCCCGATTCCTCCAGACCTTCCTGGCGGGCGATCTTCTGCACCACCTGGAAGAAATCGGCGAAATCCTTGGCGGATTCGTCATCGAGAGCCAGAATATTCTTCACATGGCGCTTCGGAACGAGGAGCACGTGCACCGGTGCGCACGGTTCGATGTCCCGGAAGGCGTACCAGTGGTCGTCTTCATAGACCGTATTGCCCGGAATTTCTCCGGCGATGATTTTGCAGAAAATGCAGTCGTCCATTATAATTCCTCCTCTGCTGTGCCGGTGAGGCCGTTTTCCGTGACGGATTCGATCCGCACGCGGTAGAGGCCTCCCCGTCTGACCTGCGCGCCCTGGATGCGGACGCGGATATATTCATCAGACAGGCCTTCGAAAAGGCCGTCCTTCTCTTCCTCTGCGAGGACCCGTACGGTCTTCCCCACGAAGGCGGAGCGGAACTCTCTGCTGATGTCTTTTTCCAGGGTTTCCACCCGGTGGACCCGTTCTTTTTTCACCGCTGCCGAGATCTGATCGGGATAGGAGGCGGCCGGCGTCCCCGTACGGCGGGAGTACGGGAATACGTGGATGCCGGAGAAGCGCAGCCGGCGGAGCGTGTCGAGGGTCTCGCAGAACAGCTCCTCCGTCTCTCCGGGGAAGCCCACGATGAGATCGGTGGTCAGGGCCAGTCCGGGGATCTTTTCCCGGAGCCCGTCGATGAGGTCGATGAATTCCTGAAGCCGGTAGTGGCGGTTCATCCGGCGGAGCACCGTATCCGAGCCGGACTGGAGGGGCAGGTGCAGGTGGCTGCATACCCGGTCCTCGGTCTGGATGATGCGGATGAGCTCGTCGGAGAGCTCCACGGACTCGATGGAGCCGAGACGGATGCGGGCGATGCCCGGAATGGCGAGCAGCGCCGACACCAGCGTGGACAGGGAGGTGCCGTCGTGCAGGTCCCGGCCATAATTGCCGAGATGGATGCCGGTGAGCACGATCTCCCGGTAGCCCTTGGCGGCCAGCAGCGCCGCTTCCGCCACGGCGTCCTCCTGCCGGCGGGATTTGAGCCGTCCCCGCGCATAGGGGATGATGCAGAAGGTGCAGTAATTGTCGCACCCCTCCTGGACCTTGATGAAGGCTCGGGTCTTTTCCTCGCCCTCCGGATCGACGGTGAGGTTTTCAAATTCCGACACCTTCATGATGTCGGAGACCTCATTGAGCACGCGGCCCCGGGCCGCTTCCTCCACATAGTCCACGATGTGGTTCCGGTTGTGGTTGCCCACGATGACATCGCAGCCGGTCTTTTCCACTTCCTCCGGTGCGAGCTGGGCATAGCACCCGGCCGCGGCGATGACGGCGTCCGGATGGGCGCGGCGGATGCGGCGGATGGTCTGCCGCGATTTCTTGTCCCCCACGCTCGTCACGGAACACGTATTGATGACGTATACGTCGGCCTCTTCCTCGCCCTCGGCGGCGGTGTAGCCCCGGCGGAGGAACAGGCTCCTCATGGCGTCGCTGTCGTACTGGTTGACCTTGCAGCCCAGCGTGATGAAGGCGACGCGCTTTCCCTTGGTTTGCATTTCTTTTTCCATGATTCCCATTATAGCAGATAATCCCCGCGCGGTGAAAATTTTCCGCCCCGGCGCTCAGCAGCCCCCGGGCAGGATCTCCGCCCGGGAAAACAGCACAGACGCGCCGGAGAGCCGGATGCCGTCCGCTTCCATCCGGCCGTAGACCTCACCGCCCCGTTCGGAGGCCTGCCGGCCGAAGAGCTCCCGCTTCCCCAGCACCTCTGCCCAGTAGACAAAGGCGTGACACTGGCCCGAGCCGCACGCCGGGTCCTCGGGCACGCCCAGCTTCGGCGCAAAGGAACGGCACAGGCAGTCGCAGTCCGTACCGGCCGCGGTGAGATTCAGGAGCAGCCCCGGCAGCGCCTTCACCCGTTCCATATCCGGCGCTGCCGCCCGCAGGGCCTCCCCGGAGTCCACCACACAGAGCAGATCCCGCCCCAGATACGCCGCCGCAGGACGGGTGCCGATGGCCGCCTCCATCTCCGCCGTGACGGGGATCTCCCGAAGCGTCCAGCCGGGGAGCTTCATCGCGCAGCGGTTTCCCTCCTTCTCCACGGTGAGGGGCCCGCTGAGGGTATCGAAGGTGACCGACGAAGCGCCGGGCTCGCAGAAGCGGAGCACCACCCAGGCCGCTCCCAGCGCGGCGTGGCCGCAGAGAGGGATCTCCTGCACCGCCGTGAACCACCGCAGGCTGTACTGTCCGTCCTTTTTCCGCACGAAGGCGGTCTCCGACAGGCGGTTCTCCCCGGCGATCTGCCGCAGGACCTCATCGTCCGGCCAGTCCTCCACAAAGCAGACCGCCGTGGGATTGCCGTGAAAGACGGTCTCCGTAAATACATCCACCACATACTGTTTCATGGGCTCCGCTCCTTTTTCTTTTTCCTTTTATTATAAGTATACCCGCCGCGGCGGCCCTGTGCCGAAAAAAAGAGGCATGGTCTCCCATGCCCCTCTGCCTCAGGCGTCCCGGCTGTCTGCCATGCGGTACACCAGCGGAAATACATTTTTCTCCGGTCCGATCTCCACCGCCGCTTCGGCCCGCGCCGCCAGCTGCTCCATGGGGAGTGTGCCGCGGCCGTACAGGGTGAGCAGCTTCTCTCCGGCCCGGACGGGATCGCCCGCTTCCTTCCAGAGGCGCACTCCCACGGACAGATCGATGGCATCCTCCTTCCGGGCCCGGCCGCCGCCCATGTCCATCACGAGGCGGGCCAGCTCCACCGGGCGGATGTCCTCGATATAGCCGTCCGCTCTGGCATATACGTCGAGCGCGCCCTCCTGCGGCGTGAGCGGCCGCTTCCCGATCCAGGAGGCGTCCCCGTGCTGGGCTTCGATGCACGCCCGGAGCTTGTCCAGCGCCCGACCGGAAGCGATCATTTTCTCAGCGATGCGCCGCCCCTCCGCGGGCGTCTCTGCCTTGCCGCCGGCGCAGATCATGGCCCCCGCAATGGTTTCCGAGAGGGACACCAGACGGCGGCTGCCCCCGCCGGAGAGGGCCTCCACCGCCTCGTCCACCTCGACGCTGTTGCCGACGGCCGAACCGAGGGGAATGTTCATATCCGTCACGTAGGCGATCACCCGGATGCCCGCTGCCTGTCCGAGAGACAGCATTTCCTCCATGAGGGCCTCCGCCCGGCTGCGCTGCTTCATGAAGGCCCCGCGGCCGCATTTCACATCGAGCACCACCGCATCCGCTCCGGAGGCGATCTTCTTGCTCATCACCGACGAAGCGATGAGCGGCAGGGACTCCACCGTTCCCGTGGCATCGCGGAGGGCATAGAGCCGCGCGTCCGCCGGGCACAGGTCCTCCGACTGGCTGGCCATGGCGATGCCGCAGTCCCGCACCTGCCGGATGAAATCGGCGGTGGAAAGCTCCGTCCGGTAGCCGGGAATGGCGGAGAGCTTGTCCGCCGTGCCGCCGGTGAAGCCCAGCGAACGGCCGGAGAGCTTCGCCACGGGCACGCCTGCCGCGGCGGCAATGGGCGCCGTAAGGAGCGTCACCGTATCGCCCACGCCGCCGGTGGAATGCTTGTCCACCTTGATGCCGGGGATGGCGGACAGATCGGCCCGCGGCCCGGACTCCGCCATGGCCCGGGTGAGCGCCGCGGTCTCGCGGGCGCTGAGCCCCCGGAAATAGACGGCCATGCACCACGCGGCCATCTGGTAATCGGGCACGCGGCCGGCGGTGTATTCCGCGATGAGCCAGCGGATGGCCTCCTCGCTCAAGACGCCGCCGTCCCGCTTCTTTTCAATGAGCTGCTCTGCATTCATGACACAGGCCTCCTTTTTTCCTTTCATTATACCGGATTTCCCGTGGATGCGCCCCGCAGGCGGCACAAAAAAACACCGCATAAAGCGGTGTTTTTTCTTTATTTCTTCAGCAGCTCCGGCAGAGCGATGGCAAAGGCGGCCAGCGTCTTCGCATCGTGGATCTCGCCGGCGGCGATGAGGCGCTGCACCTCTGCGAGAGGCAGCTTCACCACATCCAGATATTCATCCGCATCGAGATGCTGATGGGCCGGAATGAGGTGATCTGCCAGATAGAGATGGATGGTCTCATTGCAGAATCCCGGTGTGGTGAAGACCGAGCCGAGCTTACGCAGATGGTCCGACCGGAAGCCGGTCTCCTCGGTGAGCTCCCGGGCCGCGCAGGTCTCCGGTGCCTCTCCGGGATCGATCTTCCCTGCGGGGATCTCCAGCAGGGCTTCCTCCACGGCATAGCGGTACTGCCGGACGAAGAGGATCTCCCCGTCCTCCGTCACCGGAATGATGGCGCACGCGCCGGGATGGAGCACCACCTCGCGCCAGGTGTTCCGCCCGCCGATCTCCACACTGTCCTTATACACATGGAGCAGTTTGCCCTCATAGACGGCGATCCGCTCCAGCAGCTTTTCTTTTTCAATCACGGCTTACACCCCCGTGCTTCCCACGCCGCCGCGGCGGATGCCCTCTGCCCGGTCATCGTCCGCGGTGAGATAGCGGCAGAAAATGCCCTGGGCGATGCGGTCGCCCTTCGACACGTGAAAGGCCTGACCGGACGTATTGTACACGGCGATCATGATATGCCCTTCATTGTCCTCGTTGTTGTAATAGTCCCGGTCAATGATGCCCGTGCCGTTGGCGAGCATCAGCCCGTGGCGGATGCCCATGCTGGACCGGATGTGGATGGCCAGATATTCCCCGGAGCCCATGTAGGCCTTGAGTCCCGTGGCGAGCACGGTGATCTTCCCGGGAAGCAGCTCGGCGTCCTCCGCGCTCTCTATATCGTAACCTGCGCTTTCCGCGGTCTTGCGGACGGGCAGATGGATATCCTGCCCTTCCCAGCAGGAAACGACCTCAAAGCCGCGGCATCTCATTTGCGGTTCTCCAGAAGGAGCGCCTTGCGGGAGAGATTGATGCGGCCCTTGTCGTCGATCTCCGTGACCTTCACCATGATCTCGTCCCCTTCATGGACCACGTCTTCCGGTTTTTCCACGCGCTGGAGCGCCAGCTGGGATACATGGACCATGCCTTCCTTGCCGGGGAGGATCTCCACGAAGGCCCCGAATTTCATGAGGCGGGTCACGCGGCCAAGGTAGGTCTCGCCGGGCTTCACTTCATGGGTGAGGCTTTCCACCATCTTCTTCGCGCGCATTGCCGCGTCCTCGTCAGCGGTGGCAATGTAGATGCGGCCGTCTTCCTCCACGTCCATCTTGACGCCGGTCTCGCTGATGATCTTGTTGATGGTCTTTCCGCCGCTGCCTATGACGTCGCGGATCTTGTCCACCGGGATGGTCATGGTGATGATCTTCGGCGCATAGGGAGAGAGATGTTCCGCCGGCTTGGCGATGCATGCCGCCATCTTGTCCAGAATGAAGAGACGGCCTCTTCTTGCCTGCTGAAGAGCGGCGAGAAGGATATCACGGGACAGGCCGTGGATCTTGATGTCCATCTGAATGGCGGTAACGCCCTTCGCGGTGCCTGCGACCTTGAAGTCCATATCGCCCAGCGCATCCTCCATGCCCTGGATATCGGTGAGGATGGTGAAATGCTCCCCTTCCTGCACGAGGCCCATCGCGATGCCTGCCACCGGCGCCTTGATCGGCACGCCGGCATTCATAAGGGACATGGTGCTGCCGCATACGGAGGCCTGCGAGGAGGAGCCGTTGGATTCCAGAATTTCCGATACGACACGGATGGCGTAGGGGAATTCCTCCACAGACGGGATGACCGGCAGGAGCGCCCGTTCTGCCAGAGCGCCGTGACCGATCTCACGACGGCCGGGGCCGCGGGAGCTCTTCGTTTCGCCTACGCTGTAGGACGGGAAGTTGTACTGATGGATATACCGTTTTTCCTTCACCGGCGTGAGGTCGTCGATGATCTGCGTTTCCGACATGGGCGCCAGCGTGGTGATGGTGAGCGCCTGGGTCTGTCCGCGGGTGAAGAGTGCAGAGCCGTGAACGCGGGGCAGGAGGCCCACTTCGCAGGTGATGGGGCGGATCTCATCCAGCGCACGTCCGTCCGGACGGATCTTGTCCACGGAGATCATATGGCGGACGATCTCCTTCGTGAGATGATCCAGGCATGCCACCACGTCAGAGGCATTGTCCGGATAAATTTCCTTGAAATGGGCTTCCGCTTCTTCCTTCACTTCGGCCATATGGGCTTCGCGGGTCAGCTTGTCCGGATTGAAAATGGCCTGCTTCAGCGGTTCTTCCGCATAGTCGCGGATGGCCTTTTCGATCTCTTCGGGGATCACCGGGAATACGAGCTCGCGCTTCGGCTTGCCCACTTCGGCGATGATGGTCTTCTGGAATTCCACAAGCTTCTTGATCTGCTCATGAGCGAACATGATCGCGTCCAGCACTTCTTCTTCCGGAGCTTCCTTCGCGCCGCCTTCGACCATGAGGATGGCCGTTTCCGAGCCGGCGACGGTGATATTCATGGTGGATTCCTCGAGCTGTGCCTGCGTGGGGTTCACGACGAATTCACCGTTTACGCGGCCTACGCGCACGCCGGCGATGGGGCCGTCCCACGGGATGTCGGAAATCGCCAGAGAAGCGGAGGCGCCGAGCATGCCGCACAGTTCCGGCGCATTGTCATAATCGACGGACAGGACCGTAGCCACTACATGCACATCATTGCGGCAGCGCTTGTCGAACAGCGGACGGATCGGCCGGTCGATGAGGCGCGCGTTCAGGATGGCGGAATTGCCGGGACGGCCTTCTCTGCGCAGGAAGCCGCCGGGCATCTTGCCTACGGAGTACATCTTTTCTTCGTAATCCACGGTGAGCGGGAAAAAGTCCGTGCCTTCCCGTGCGGTGCGGCTGCCCGTAGCCGTCACCAGCACCACCGTATCTCCGTAGCGCACCAGCACCGCACCGGATGCCTGCTTCGCCATCTTGCCGGTCTCAATGGTGAGCGGCCGGCCTGCCAGTTCCATGGAAAATGTTCTGAACATCTCGTTCCTCCTCTTCATTTTTATCTTCTTTTTTTACCCATAAAATGTATTATAACACAGCGGCGCGGCCCGTTGGAACGAGGGCCGAGAAATTGTCCCGCAAATTTCTCCATGCCAAAAGCGCTCCTTTCCGGAGCGCCTTATCTCTCATATCACGGCGAAAAATGAACGGATACCTCGTCTCCCCGCCCAACTGCCGTACCGGGCAGCGGGTCCTGCCGGTCAGCGAAGCCGGAGCCGTCCGGACAGAATCCGAGACCGGCCCGGGAGAGCCATTCCCCGGTGTCGCGCATGGACCAGCCGCGGAAATCCGGCACGGTCACCGCCGGCGCATCCGCTGCGGGGATATCCGGCATGTGTCTTGCCGCTTCTGCCTGTTCCACCGCGGCGGCGGTCTTCTGCCGGGCCTCCGCCGACTCAATGGCATGAATGCCCATGTAGCGCATGATCTGCCCCATGATCTCCGAGAAGACCGGAGCGGCCACCATGCCGCCGTAGTACATGCCCTTCGGATTGTCCAGCACGACGAGGCAGATCGCCCGCGGGTCCTCCGTGGGGCCGAAGCCGCAGAAGGAGGCGATATACTGTCCCTCCAGATAGCCGCCGTGCACCGTATCGATCTTCTGGGCCGTACCGGTCTTGCCGCCCATGTGGTAGCCCGGCACGCGGGCATTGCCGCCGCCCCCTTCGGAAACTTCCTTCTCCATCATGTCCTTGACGCTGTCCGCCACGGCTGCCGATACCGGCTGGCC
>JFBN01307174.1_pt1 | contig 57283 bp, 48 predicted proteins | sample 768741 | NCBI WGS metagenome assembly JFBN01 (sample SAMN01983846, study PRJNA193217) | chicken gut metagenome | biome: terrestrial biome; isolation source: ceca of Broiler chicken | host: Gallus gallus | place: United Kingdom: England | collected 2010-09-07
CGGTGAGCGCCACGGCCGCAGCCAGTACGCCCGCAGCAGCGAGGATTTTCCATTTCTTTCCGAACATGTGATGTTTCCTCCTCTTTTACATAAATATTTATAAATTTATATACTTATATTTTTCTATTTCTTATACTATCAGGGAAGACAGGTGCCGTCAACCCGGCCGAAGCGGCCTGCGTCTCCCCTCGCGGCGCGGCGGAAATCAGCGAAAAGCGGCGGTCTCCGCAACAAATCTGAAGGGAACGCCCCGAAAGCGGAAAAAGTGCCGTTTTCTCCCGCCGCACGGGCGCCGCGCGCGTTGACCCTCCTATAAGATAATGATATATTTTATATGTGATTTTTACAGAACAGACAGGGATACGATATGGAACTGATAACTGACTTTCTTGCCGAGTGGGGCTATCTCGCTCTTTTTGTGACTATGGTGCTGGAAAACATGAATATCCCCATCCCCAGTGAGATCGTGCTGGGCTTTGCGGGCTTTCTTGTGTCGCAGGACATTTTCAGCTTCTGGCCGACGGTCATCGTAGGGACGGCTGCCGGCGTCACGGGCTCTCTCGGCTCCTACTGGATCGGCGCCAAGGGCGGACGCACGGTCCTTTTAAAATACGGACAGCACATGCATCTGTCCAGCAAAAAGCTGATCGCCGCGGACTCCTGGTTCCAGCGCTACGGAGGCATCGCCGTTTTCACCGGCCGGCTTCTTCCGGGCATCCGCACCTTCATCTCCCTCCCGGCGGGCATCGCCCAGTACCCGCTGCCCCACTTCACGGTGTTCACCATCGCGGGCACCGTCCCATGGACCATCCTCCTCGTCTATGTGGGCTCCGTGCTGGGAGACAACTGGCAGACCATTCTGGATTATCATTACGAGATCGCCGCGGGCTCGGCGGCCATCGTTCTCGTCATTCTTGCGGTGTATTTCTATCTCCGCCGCGTAAAGGAGAAATAAGCTGTGGCGTCTGATCGAAAATACCTTTTCATTTACTGTCTGATCCTGTTTCTGCTCTTTCTGTGGAATGTGCCTCTTCTCGATCCGGACGAGCCGGTCTACGGCGAGACCGCCAAGGAAATGCTGGCCACGGGGGATTTCCTCTCGCCCCGCATCTACGGCGAATTCTGGTACGACAAGCCGCCGCTCTTCTACTGGCTGGAGGCGGCGAGCTTCTCCATTCTGGGCATCTCCACCTTTTCCGCCCGGCTCCCATCGGCCCTTATCGGGGCGCTCACCGTGCTCTACGTGTGGTATGAGACGGAGAAGCTCTTCTCCCGGCGCACGGGATTCCTCGCGGCGGCCATTCTGGCCACGTCCCTGGAATTCACCGTCCTCGCCCGGTCGGCCGTGACGGACATGACGCTCACCGCGGCGCTCACGGTGGCGCTCTTCTCCTTCGTCCGCCAAAACTACGTACCGGCCTACATCGCCTGCGGGCTGGCGCTCCTCGCCAAAGGGCCCATCGGCTTCGGATTCCCGGCGCTCATCGTCGCGCTGTGGCTGCTGGCGCAGAAGAAATTCACCCTCCGGCCCATCATGGCGCTCCGCTGGTACTGGGGCATCCCGCTGGCCTGCCTCGTAGGCCTTCCGTGGTACATCTACATGACCGCCGTGCACGGGCAGCCCTTCATCGATACCTTCCTGGGCTATCACAATCTGGTGCGCTTCACCGCGCCGGAGCATGTGGGGAAGGATCACTGGTGGCTCTATCTGGTGGTGCTCACCGCGGGATGCTTCCCCTGGACGGGTGCGGTGTGCGGCATGCTCACCCGGCTCCGCGACTTCGCCCGCGATCCGGTGAAGCTCTACTTCATCGTGTGGGCCGCCTTCATCTTCCTCTTCTTCTCCGCGTCGTCCACGCAGCTCTTCTCATACATCCTGCCCATGTACCCCGCGCTGGCCGTGCTCACGGCGCTCTATCTGGAGGAGATCTTCGACGGCCGCCGGAGCCGCTTCTTCACGCAGCTCCACCTCTTCTTCATCGCCATCACCGCCGCGGCGCTGGGCATGGCCCCGCTGACGCCGGCAGGCGGCGACTTCGGCAAATACGGCACGGTGCTGGTCCTTCTCCTGCTGGGGCTGCTCGGCGTCCGGACCTTCCAGTGGCGCCACTTCCGGACCTTCCTCCTCGTGCAGGGCGCGCTGGCGCTCTGCCTCACAATAGCGGCATGGACGCTCTTCGCCGCGCCGGTGCGGGAGGCCTTCACCTCGGCGGATCTCTCCATGCGGGTCCAGCTCACGGAGCGGGAGGATGCGCCGCTCTACATCGATCCGTTCTACCGGCCGGCCTCTGCGTTTTACCATGACCTGTACGGCCTGCGCATGCCCGACGAGCTGACTCCGTCCGAACAGGTGCCGGACGGCTCCTATCTCCTCGTGCAGAAAAAGATCACGGACGACTGGTCCCCCGAGGAACATGCCCAATGGCATATCATCTGGGAGACCCCGACCGCTTCCTTCCTCAGAAAATTGTAAGCTCTCTTTGCTCATTTCGTTTGTCAGGTGAAAAAATGAATCGAACACTTCGCTTCCCCGCCATTCTGGCCATCATTTTCTTCTTCTCCCTCGTGTGCTACCTGTGGGGCGTACAGCAGATGCCCGTCACAGACCCGGTGGAGTCGAATTACGCCCTCACCGCCAAGGAGATGGTCCTCTCCGGAGACTGGACCTCTCCCCAGATCTACGGCACCTACTGGTATGACAAGCCGATCTTCCTCTACTGGCTTCTGTCCGCCTCCTACACGGTGTTCGGCTTCTCCAATTTTGCAGCCCGCCTGCCCGCCGCCCTCTTCGGTGCGCTGGCGGTGACCCTCATGGGCTGGTACGCCTCGCGCATCCTGAAGGACCACGCCTCCGGCATCTGGGCCGCGGTGTTCCTCGCCACGTCCATCGAATTCTGGATCATTTCCCATGCGGTCATCACGGACAGCATCCTTCTCTTCTTCACGCTCCCCACGCTTTTCTCCGCGTACATCGGCGTCACGGAAAAAAGCTGGAAGCACCTCACCATCGCCTGGGCCGCGGCCGGCTTCGCCTGCCTGACGAAGGGCCCCGTAGGCCTCGTCCTGCCCGGCATGATCCTCTTCGTGTGGTGCCTCACCCGCCGGTCCGTGCGCGACGTGCTCCGCCTCTTCTTCCCGGCGGGCATCCTCGTATTCCTGCTCATTGCCGTGCCGTGGTACTACACCATGTACAATCTCCACGGGCAGGTCTTCCTGGACCAGCTCATCGGCCTGCACAATGTGACCCGCGCGCTCTCCTCGGAGCATCCGGAGGACAATTATTTCTTCTACTATCTCCTCGTGCTTCCCGTAGCGCTTCTCCCGTGGACGGGCCTGTCCTTCTACTCCATGTTCCGGAAATGGAAGGACAGAGACACCCTCTATAATTTCCTCATGATCTGGTGCTGGGGCACCATCCTCTTCTACACGCTGGTGGCCACCAAATACATCACCTATACGTATATCGCCGTGCCGCCGGCAATCCTGCTGGCCGTGCTGGCCCTGAAGGATTTCCTCGCCGAGGACGGCCGGAAGGCCCAGATCGCGCTGGTCGGCCCGTACCTGCTCACCCTTGTGGCGCTGCTGGCGGGCACCTTCTACCTGCCGGGCAATTTCATTTCCTTCTACGTCATCGCCGCCTACAGCGGCTTCCTGCTCCTCACCCAGTGGAAGAAAAAGCAGCTCGGAAGCATGCTCATCCTCACCACCGCTTCCATGGCGGTGAGCCTCACCTGCCTCGTCTTCGGCGGCCTCACGAACTATGTGGCGACCCGCTCCTCCCTCGACATGGCGGAGTATCTCCACAGCCTGCCGGGACAGCACTATTTCTTCAAGAGCTATCCCCCGTCCTACACCTACTACACCGATGAGATCGCCACCCGCGTCTACGACGAGGGCATGATCCGCCGCGATGCCCGCTGGGAAACGAAATACGCCGTGCCCACGGTGACTACGGAGGAACTGCTCGCCCTCAGCGAACCGGTCTATCTCTACGTGGACAACAGCGATGCGGACACCTTCTCCGAATGGGACGGCAGCCGCCGTTTCACGGAAAACAAGACGCTTCCCGGCGGCGTGGTCTATGAAATGGAGCGTCCCTGATGGAACCGTCACGCCTGGCCAAACAATTCGTTCAGTCGCTCCTCCGATGGCACGGTCCGGACGCATTCAATCCCTGGGCGGACTTTGATCCCGATTACGATGTGGCCTACGCCCGCTCCATCCGCAAGGCCCAGCTCGAGCGCTATCTCACCCGCCGCCTCGGCAATGCCCGCATCCTGCTCGTCGCCGAGGCCTGCGGCTATCAGGGGGGACGCTTCACCGGCGTCGCCATGACCTGCGAACGGATGATGCTCTCTCTCCATCCCACGGTCAATGCCCGCATGGTCATCGGCGCCCCGGGACGCCGCACAAGCCGCGCGGACAGCCCCTTTCTCCCGAAGGAGATCCAGCGCCGGTCCGGCTTCAATGAACCGACCGATACCGTCGTCTGGGACGCCTGCCTTAGCGCCGGCCTCGCGCCGGAGGAATTTCTTCTGTGGAATATCTTCCCCTTCCATCCCCACCAGAAAGGGCGCATGCTCACGAACCGCACGCCCACCGAAAAGGAGCTGTCCGACGGGCTGGCCTATACGCGGGAGCTCCTCCGCATGACAGGGCCGCTCCTCCTCTTCGCCGTGGGACGAAAGAGCGAAGCCACGCTCCGCGAAGCGGGCTATCATCCCGTCGGCCTCCGCCATCCCGCCAACGGCGGCGCCAACCTGTTCCGGGAAGGCCTCTTCGATGCGCTGAAACAGAAGGGACTCTCCTCATAAACGGTAAAACCATCCTGCCTCCGGGCAGCGGTGGTTTTTTCTTTGCCTCATACCGTCAGGCATGGTCCGCCTGCCTGACCGGCATTGGCGCATCCCGCCGGATTTCCCTTATGATATATATATATGAAAAAAGGCGGCACACGCCGCCAAAGGAGGTCCTATGAACATTCTCATACTGAACGGCAGCCCCCGTCCGACGGGGAACACCATCCGCATGGCGGAAGCCTTCCGTACCGGCGCGGAAAGCGCGGGCCATCATGTCCGCCTCATCTCCGTATGCCGACTCGATATCCACGACTGCCGGGCCTGTGAGGCCTGCCACGCCTCGGCCGACGGCCGGTGCTTCCAGCACGACGGCATGGACGTCATCTATTCGCTGCTGGGCGAGACGGATATGCTCGTCCTCGCCTCGCCCATTTATTACCACGGCTTCTCCGGCCATCTGAAATGCGTCATCGACCGCTTCTACGCCGCGCTGTATCCGAAGGAACGCAAGCCCGCCCGCCTCACCAGAGCGGCCCTGCTCCTCGCCAGCGGCGCTCCGGATGTGTACGACGGCGCCCGCTTCTCCTATGAAGGAGATTTCCTGGGCTATCTGGATTTGGAAAATCTGGGCGTCTTCACCTGCGCCGGAGACAGGGTCTCTCCGGAACAGCTTCACGAGCTCCGCCTCTTCGGCGCCGCGCTTCCCCAATAAAAATGGAAACGATCACACTGCGCTCGGGCGCCGTCATGCCCGCCGTGGGCTTCGGCACATGGACGCTCCGGGGCGAAGCCTGTGCGGAGGCCGTAAAAACGGCGCTCCTCTGCGGATACCGCCTCATCGACACCGCCCAGATGTACCGCAATGAGGACGCCGTCGGCGAAGGCCTCCGCCGGGCCGGCATCGACCGGCGCTCCCTCTTCCTCACCACAAAGGTCTGCGCCCCCTCCGACAGCTACGAGGGCACAAAGAAACAGATCGAGACCGCACTCCGCCGGCTCGGCACAGACTATATCGACCTCTTTCTCATCCACGAGCCCTACCGGAATGCTCCCGCCATGTACCGCGCCATGGAAGAAGCCCGCGCCGAGGGAAAGATCCGGTCGCTGGGCATCTCCAATTTCAGCGCCACGGAGATGGAGGCCTTCATTCACGAAACGGGCGAGGTGCCTGCGATGAATCAGGCGGAGGCCCACGTATTCTATCCGCACCGCACGCTCGCCGCGGCCTGCGCCGCCCGGGGCATCTGCATGCAGGCCTGGAGCCCTCTGGCGGAAGGACAGCACGGCCTCTTCACCAATGAAACGCTCGCCGCCATCAGCCGCCGGCTGGGAAAAACGCCCGCGCAGATCGCCCTCCGGTATCTCCTCCAGCTGGGCATCCCGGTCATCCCCAAAGCGGCCCGGGAGGCGCATATGAAGGAAAATCTGGCCGTCTTCGATTTCACCCTGACGCCGAAGGACATGGCCGCCATCGCCCGGCTCGACGGCGAGCGCTCTTTTTTCGGATGGGATGACTAAAATAAAAAACACGCAGACTCCGCAGAGTGCGTGTTTTTTTATGGTTATTTTTACAGGAACAGGTCACCGCCGGGGCAGCCACCAGTCCGTGAGCCATCCCGCCGCCAGCGAAAAGAGCAGGACGAACAGGAGATACCGGAAAAAATGCCCGCTTCCGAGGCAGCTTTTCAGGGCGCTCAGGTTGGTGATCTTCGTGGCCGGTCCGGTGATCATGAAAGCCGCCGCGCTGCCGGGGCTCATGCCGTTCAGGAGCCACGCCTGAAGGAGCGGGACAGTCCCGCCGCCGCACACATAGAGCGGCACCCCGACGGCCGCGGCAAGGAGAAGGCCGAAGCCCTCATTCTCCCGGCCGAAGAGCGCCGCGAAGGCCTCCGCCGGCACATAGCGCTGAAAGAGCGCCGCCAGCACGATGCCCAGCAGAAAATAGCCGCCGGTGGCGCGCACATTGCGTCCCAGATTTTTCAGGAACCGCCGCAGCCGGTCCGGGTCGGTATCGCGATTCGCCGGCTCCCCGAACCCGTCGAACCGGAAAAACCGGCGCCCCTTACGAGTATAGAAGCGGTACACCAGATACCCCGCCGCCATCCCGCAGAGAAGGCATGACAGGAGCCGCACCAGCAGAATCGGCGTCCCCAGCACGGCGCTGTACAGAAGGAGCTGCGGATTCAGCAGCACCGATGACATCATGAACGCCGCCAGCCAGTCCTCCCGCATGCCCCGGGCCGCAAAGGACGCTGCAATGGGGATGGTGCCGTACATGCAGAGCGGCGACGCGATGCCCAGCATGCTGGCCGGCAGCAGGCCGAGGAGGCCGAGCCGCTCCCCCTGCATCCGTCCGAACAGCCCGTGTATCCGGTCCCTGCCGAAAACGGACACCGCCGAACCGATGACGAGCCCCAGTACCCAGTAGAGGAAGATCTGGTCCAGCTGGACGGACACATAATACCAGAGGTAGACGAATTCCCGGTGCAGCGCCGCTTCCATCAGAGCTGTACCAGCCGGTAGGAGCGGCTGCCCAGCCCGATGGCTTCCGCCGCCTCCAGCGTGTGCAGGCCGTTCCGGCTCTCAATGCGTTCCACCAGAGAAGCGCTGTCCGGCGCGCTGTACACGAGATCGATGCAGGCCTGATCGAGCGCCACCGGGTCCGTGGAGGCCAGAATGCCGATATCGTGCATGTCCGGCGCCGCCGCATTGCCGTCGCAGTCGCAGTCCACAGAGAGATTGTTCATGACGCTCACATAGGCGATGCGCTCGCCGCCGCCAAGATAATCCGACACTGATTTGGCCGCATCCGCCATGGATTCGAGGAAGTCATCCTGATCCCCGGCGAGGCCGCTCCGGCGCGTTCCCGCGCTGTGGATCCAGCTCTTGCCCTCGCTGGAGCCAAAGCCGATGGAAATATTCTTGATGGCTCCGCCGAAGCCCGCCATGGCATGCCCCTTGAAATGGGACAGCACCAGATAGGAGTCGTAATTGGCAAAATGGGAGCCCACGTAATTTTCCTTCAGGTGAAAGCCGTTCGCCACGGGGAGCGCCATGGAGCCCTCCTCATCCTGAATGTCCACGTCTGCAATGGCGGTGAAGCCGTGGTCCTCCGCCACCTGCCGGTGCATGGCCGTGGAGGCCCGCGCGCCGCCGTAGGCGGTATTGCATTCCACAATGGTCCCGTTCACCTCATGGACGAGATCCCCGATGAGCGCCGGGTCGAGGTAGTGACTCGCCGGCGGTTCTCCCGTGGAGAGCTTCACGCCCACCTTTCCCGTGGGGGTCCAGCCCATGGCCTGATAGACCGCCATGAGGCCCTCCGGGGAAATATCCCGGGTCATGTAGACCACGGGTGCGCCTTCCTCCTGTACGGCGTGGCCGGCTGCGGCCGGAGCCGTCTTTTCCGGCAGGGCCTCCTGCCGGGCGGAAACGCCGCACCCTGCGGCACAGAGCGCCAGCAGAGCCGCCGCTGCGGTGAGCCATTTCGTCGATGTTTTCATGAGCTGCCTCCTTGTCTCCGGCCTGCCCTGCCGGTCCGTCATACGCGGTCCGTCTCTCCGCGGCGGTTCACCACGTGGACGATCACCGCTTCACTGTGTCCCTCCGTGCGGATCGGGTAGCCCCATCCCACCAGACCGGAGCTGACAATGACATCCATGCCGCCGCGCACCTCATGGCCGTAGAGGATCGTCCCGCGGTCGAGCGCCTCCACCAGAAGCCCCATGGGCCAGATCTGTCCGGAATGGGTGTGGCCGGACAGCATGAGATCGTACCCCGCAGCGGCATTGGCCTCAAATTCCCGGGGCTGATGATCCAGCAGGATGTGGTACGCCTGCGGATCGAGCCCCTCCATGAGCGACGCCGCATCAGCCCGCGGCACGCCCGTGCGCACCGGGTCCGACCGGTCCTGCCGGCCGGTGAGCGTCAGCCCCGAGGGCAGCACTGCAGACCGGTCCTCCAGAATGGAAATGCCCGCCCCCTCGATGGCCTCCGCCAGCTCGCCCGGCGTGAAGGCCGGCTCCGACGTGTAGAGCGCCTTGTCGTGGTTGCCGTACACATAGTACGTGCCGTCTCCCGCAGGGATCTGCGACAGGAGCGCGAAGGCCTCGCGCATGTCCTGCCGGCCCGTGCGTTCATCCACGATATCGCCGCCGAGGAGCACCAGATCCGGGCGGGCCTCCGCCACGGTGCGCACATCCGCTGCCAGATCCTCTGCGGTGAGCGCGTTGCCGTAATGCAGGTCCGTGATGAGCGCAATGGTGTAGCCTCCCGGCGGAAGCGGCTTCTCCGTGGTCACCGTATATTCCGTCAGCACCGGCCGGCGGATATTCACGGCGCCGTAGCCGCCGAGGAGGAGCACCCCCGCCAGCGGGATGACGCCCGACAGGTAGAGTGTGCGCCACCACCGGGCCCGTACCCGGCCCAGACGCACGGACAGGCCGTACAGCAGCTCCATCAGAAGGCCGAGGACCACCACATGGAGCACCAGCAGCACCGGTGTGCCGAAGATCTGCATGGACGGCACGAGCGCCGCCGTCGCCGTGATGAGCGCCGCCGACTCCTGCGCCCGGCGGCTCCGCTTCGCCAGCACGACGCCCCAGAACCGGCGCACCAGCACATAGAAATAGGCGGACACCGGCACGAGGAGCGCGGAAATGGCCAGGATCAGCCGCGGCGGGCTGGATGAATCAAAATACTGCTGGACATCCGTCCAGTGGACCCCGGCGAGAAGCAGGGCCATCAGTGCGCGCCCGGCCAGCGCAAAGCCCGGCAGCGGCACAGCATAGGTGCGGACATTCGTTTTCATGATTTCCTCCGGAGAAACGAAAACTTTCCTTTATCCGTATTATATCGTCTGTCCGGCCCTCGTAAAAATACCTGTCTTACATGGCCTGCCATACGCACTGCGCATGCGGCGCCCGCCCGTTTTTCCGTCCTCTCCGTGCTATAATGAAACCAGAACGTACAAGGAAAAGGAGGAATTCCCATGAAAAAATCCTTAGGAGTCAAAGCATATCTCTATCCCATGCCGGCCCTCGTGATCGGCACGTACAATGACGACGGCACGCCGAACGCCATGACCATGGCCTGGGGCGGACTATGCGACTTCGACAAGGTGGCCCTCAATCTGGAGGAGAGCCATCTCACATCGGACAATGTGGCCAAGCGCATGGCCTTCACGCTGGCCGTGCCGGACTGCGCCCATGCCGCCGAGGCGGACTATGTGGGCACCGTTTCCGGGCATGACGTGCCGGACAAGGTGGCCCGGTGCGGCCTCCACGCCGTGAAGAGCGAAAATGTGGATGCCCCGGTCTTTGAGGAGTTCCCGGTGACCCTCGAATGCAAGGTGCTGGAGCTGCAACACGGCATCGCCGGCTTCCGCGTCATCGGTCAGATCGTGAATACCCTGGCGGATGAATCGGTCATCGGCGGAGACGGCGAGATCGACTCGGACAAGACGGACGGCCTCATCTTCGAGACCTTCCAGCGCACCTACCGCCGCACCGGCGAAAAGCTGGGCGGAGCCTGGGACATCGGCAGAAAATTTGAAAAATAAACCGCCTGCGGAAGAGGCGCCCCTCGGGGCGTCTTTTTTTCGTATGACAGACTATGCGGCAACAACGACAAAAGGGAGGCTCCGAAGAGTCTCCCTTTTTCGCGGCTTCCGCCGGAGCGGGTCACTGCATTTTCTCCGCCGGCAGGATCACATGGAGCGCCTCCAGCAGCGCGATGTTCACCGCGGATTCGGTGCCCGGATGCTTCCGCAGATAGTACTGCTCCGCCTCCGGAGCCGGCCGGAAATGACCGAGCCGCTGTAGTTCCGTCTGCCAGTCCGGATACGCCGGCCTGTCCCGGTCGAAATCCTCCGGCGTGCCCGGCGCCCGCAGGCGGCCCCGGCTGCGGAAGAATGCCATGCAGCAGCCCAGCTGCATCAGATCCTCCCCGTCCGTATAGTACACGCCGGTGCGGTACCGGGGATCGGCCGCCCGCACGCCGGGATTCACGATGGCGAAAAAGACATGCAGCAGCATGGTGATGTCGATCTTCTTCGGGTCGTACACCACACGCACGCAGGCCGCTTCGTCCGCGGCCCCGTCCGCCTCGCCGGCGCCCGCTGCCCAGCCGGCCGTGGTATCCGCCACGCCGCGGAGCCGGGAAAACACCTCCTGTATGCCATAGTACGATCCGCCTGCCAGATACAGCTCTTTCATGGGTCCTCCTTTTTTCTGCCGCCGAAGCCGTTCCCTCAGCTCCGGCTGTTTTCCTCCAGATGACGGGCCGACGCCCGGTCCATGTCGAAGGCGCGGATAAGCTCCGTCACGGCCTGACTGGGCGAAGCCGCCCCCGCCAGCACCGCGGCCCGGATGGTGGGAAGCTGTTCCCGAATCAGCGGGTCCTCGAAGAACAGATTGTGCAGATGCTCGTCGATCATGCTGTTCATCCAGTCGCGCACCTGCCGCTGCCGCCGGTTCTGGAACACGCCGGACTTCTTCGTCACCTCTTCGAATTTGCGCATCACCGCCCACAGCTCGAGCAGCCCCGTTTTCTGCAGGGCAGAGCACTTGTAGGCGTGGGTCCTCCAGCCCTCTGTGGCCGGGCGGATGAATTCCGCCATCCGCTCGTATTCGCCCTGCGTCACCGTCGCTCTGGCCAGATTGTCTCCGTCCGCCTTGTTGACGACGATGGCGTCCGCCAGCTCCATGATGCCCCGCTTGATGCCCTGCAGCTCGTCGCCGGCCCCGGTGAGCACCACCAGCAGGAAGAAATCCACCATGGACCGGACGGTGGTCTCCGACTGGCCCACGCCGACGGTCTCCACGAGGATGACGTCGCAGCCCGCGGCCTCACAGAGAAGCATGGTCTCGCGGCTCTTCCGCGTCACGCCGCCCAGCGTCCCCTTCGACGGAGACGGGCGGATGAAGCAGTTCGGCTCGCGGGACAGCTTCTGCATCCGCGTCTTGTCCCCCAGCACGGAGCCCCCGGTGATGGAGCTGGTGGGGTCCACTGCCAGCACGGCCACGTGATACCCCTGCCGGCAGAGCATCTGCCCGAAGGCCTCGATGAATGTGCTCTTCCCCGCGCCCGGCACGCCGGTGATGCCGATGCGCAGCGCGCGGCCCGTCCGCGGCAGGAGCCCCTGCAGCATCTGCTGCGCCCGGGCGAAATCCCGCGGGGCATTGCTCTCGATGAGCGTGATCGCCCGGGAAAGGATCATCCGGTCGCCCCGGGAAACGCCGTCGATGTAGTCCTGCACGGAAAGCTTCCGGCGGAGCGGCGCACGCTTCAGCGGCGCCTCGGGATATTCCTTGTCGCCGGTCACGCTGTTGGTGGCCGTGTCGATGCCGCGCATGACCGTACACGCAAATTCCGGAGATTTTTCCTCCGGCACCCAGCTTGGCCGGAGATCGTCATGGTTGTCGTTCATCGTATGTTCCTGTCCTTCCCGGCTCTTTTCCGCCCCGCCGGCGAGGTGCCGCAGCAGCCGGAGGCACCCGCGGCGGAGCCCCTCTGCGGTGCCGGCCGCGGCGCAGGCGCCGGACGCCTCATGCCACGGGGCATTCCTATCCGCCCCCGCGCCGAAGACGAAGAGGCGGATATCCCGGCGGCACGCCTTTCCCAATGCCTTTTCCAGTGCGGAAACGTACGCCTGTCCCCGCTTCTCCCGCAGAAAAAGGCCGATCACATGGACGTCATTGTCCGCCGCATTCCGTACGGCGCTCTCCGCGCTTTCCTCCTCCGGCCCCACGTCCACATCCCAGCCGCCCTCGGAAAAAACCGAGGCGGCCATCGTCCGGGCATGCGTCCCGTCGTCCGGCGCGGAACCGGCCAGATACAGGCGGGGCCGGCGTCCTTCCCGTTGTTCAAATGCAGCGGCCAGCGCTCTGGCCTCCTGCAAAAATCCATCCGAATGTTCTGTCATGGAAAACACCTCCTCCATGCGGCCAGGGATGTTCCTCCGCGGCCCGCGAGACGTCCTCAGCCTTCTTCCTGCTTCTGCTCCTCCTTCGCACGCTCCACGAGCATTTCCAGCAGCCGGCAGCAACACTGGGGAATGTTCGTGCCCGGTCCGAAGATCGCCACAGCGCCGTGGTCATACAGGTACTGATAATCCTGCGGAGGGATCACCCCGCCGATGGCGACGAGGATATCCTCACGGCCCAGCTTTTTCAGATTGTCCACCAGCGCGGGGAGCAGCGTCTTGTGGCCGGCGGCCAGCGAGGAGAAGCCCACCATGTGCACGTCGTTGTCCACCGCATCCTGCGCCGCTTCCTCCGGCGTCTGGAAGAGCGGGCCCACGTCCACGTCCCAGCCCATGTCGGCGAACGAGGTGGCCAGCACCTTCTGCCCCCTGTCGTGTCCGTCCTGCCCCATCTTGGCGAGGAAAATACGGGGACGGCGCCCTTCCAGCCGTTCAAATTCATCGGTGAGCTTTTTCGCCCGGTCCAGCTCGGTGCGGTCGTCAAATTCGGCGGAGTAAACGCCGGATACCGTGTGGATCACCGCGTTGTAGCGGCCGGACACCTTTTCCACCGCATCGGAAATTTCACCCAGCGTCGCCCGGTCGTGGGCCGCCTGTACGGACAGCTCGAGCAGGTTGCCGTATTCGCGGGACTCCGCCGCCTTGGTGATGGCTTCCAGATCGCGGCGCACCGCGTCCGGATCGCGCTCGGCCCGGCATTTCTCCAGCCGTCTGATCTGGGCGTTGCGCACGGCCGTATTGTCGATGGACAGGACGTTCAGCGGGTCCTCCTTTGCGAGGCGGTACTTGTTCAGGCCGACGATCGTTTCCCGGCCGGAGTCGATATCCGCCTGACGGCGGGCCGCGCATTCCTCGATGCGCATTTTCGGGAGCCCCGTCGCGATGGCCTTGGCCATGCCGCCCAGCGATTCCACTTCCTGGATATGCGCCCAGGCCCGCTTGATGATCTCGTTGGTGAGGTACTCCACATAGTAGGAGCCTCCCCACGGGTCGATGATCTTGCAGACCTTCGTTTCATCCTGGATGTAGAGCTGGGTATTGCGGGCCAGCCGGGCCGAGAAGTCCGTCGGGAGCGCGATGGCTTCATCCAGCGCATTGGTGTGGAGCGACTGGGTGTGGCCCAGCGCCGCGGACATGGCTTCCATACAGGTGCGGGCGATATTGTTGAACGGGTCCTGCTCCGTGAGCGACCAGCCGGAGGTCTGGCTGTGCGTGCGAAGCGCCATGGACTTCGGATTTTTAGCGCCGAACTGTTTGAGGATCTTCGCCCAGAGCACGCGGGCCGCCCGCATCTTCGCCACTTCCATGAAATAATTCTTTCCCTGATCCCAGAAGAAGGACAGGCGCTTCGCAAAGGCGTCCACCGGCAGGCCGGCCTTTTCGCCGCAGCGGATGTATTCCATGCCGTCTGCCAGCGTGTAGCCCAGCTCGAGATCGCAGGTGGCACCGCATTCCTGGATGTGGTAGCCGGAAATGGAAATGCTGTTGAACTTCGGCATGTACTTCGTGGTGTATTCGAAAATATCCCCGATGATGCGCATGGACATTTCCGGCGGGTAGATGTAGGTATTGCGCACCATGAATTCCTTCAGGATATCATTCTGGATCGTGCCGGCCATGATGGCCTTGTCCACGCCCTGCTCCTCTCCGGCACAGACGAAGAACGCCATGATGGGAAGCACCGCGCCGTTCATCGTCATGGAGACAGACATCTGGTCCAGGGGGATGCCCGCGAAAAGGATGTTCATATCCAGCATGGAGCACACCGATACGCCGGCCTTGCCCACGTCCCCGATGACGCGGGGATTGTCCGCATCATAGCCGCGGTGGGTGGGGAGATCGAAGGCGATGGACAGCCCCTTCTGCCCCGCTGCCAGATTTCTCCGGTAAAAGGCATTGGATTCCTCCGCCGTGGAAAAGCCAGCATACTGCCGGACCGTCCACGGGCGGAACACATACATCGTGGAATAGGGGCCGCGGAGGAACGGCGGGATGCCGCTCATGAAATCCAGATGATGGCACTGCTCATAGACGTCCTGCGTGTAGAGCGGCGCCACGGGGATGCGCTCCAGCGTGTTTTCATAGAGCGCGTCATAAGGCTGACCCGTCCCGGCCTCCAGCTTTTCCTTCCATGCCTCATAGGAGCGGCCGGGCTGTTTCTTCAGAGAGAGTCGGGTGAAATCAGGATTTGCGTTTGCCATCATTCGATCATTCCTTTCTTTTTCTGCAGCATGCGGAGGATTTCATAGCAGTTGGCCCTGACGCTGATAAATTCATCGACGCCGGCTGCGCGGTAGATCTCCTCCAGTTCCTTCGGCGCCGCTCCTGCGAGGAACAGCACCGCCCCCTCCGGCAGCGCCGCCTTCAGCTTCGGTGCCAGCTCCGGCACGATATCGGGATAGGTCGCATCGGTGGAGCAGATGACCGCCGCATCGTAGGGGAATTCTGCCGCGGCCTTCGCGCACTTGTCGATGCCGCTCATCGTCTCATCGTCCTGGAAGCCCTCATTCAGATGGACGTTGAACTCACCCACCTGAAGGAAGCTCGTAGAGAAATCCGCCCGCGCCTTGTGCTGCGGGATACGGCCCATGTTGGCCAGGAAGACCTCCACATTCTGTCCGGTCTTTTCCTTATAGGCCTCGGTGTCGAACCGGAGCGCCTCATACCGCTCGGTCCAGCGGTGGGGCGCGATGGCCTCCACGGAGAGGCTGTCTTCGCCGGTCCCCGTGATCTCGCTCACCTCGCCGAGGGTCGCCCCGGCGGAGAAGGCGCGGACCGCGCTGTCCACCAGCCCGTCCTCCTTCGCCTGCCGGAGCTCGTGCAGCGCGCTCACCCGTTCCGTCATGTCCTGATCCTTCCGGTAGGCCTGCATGCTCTCCGCCAGCTGCTTCCGGAGCGCTTCCGTGTCCTCCGGACGCGGCCGGATCAGCTCTTCCGCCATATTCGGGTACATATTGTTGCCTACGGCGGAATCCCTGCGGAGATCCAGATTGCGGAACCGTTCCGCCAGCACCCGGGCGATCTCCTTCTGCGGATAGCCTTCCATGAGGGCCTTCGTCATGCCGCCCCTGCCCTCGATGCACTGGAATTCCTGCCAGATTTTTTCCGCCATTTCCTTCGTGAGTGCCTCGATCGCCCAGGAGCCGCCGGCCGGATCGATCGGACGAAGCATGCCGAATTCCTCCTGCAGCATGATCTGCAGATTTCTCGCGATGCGGCGGGAAAATTCATCGCCCTTGCGGACCGTGTCGTCGTAGGGCGAATTTTCGTAGGTGTCCACGCCGCCCACTACGGCGGAAAAGGCCTCCGTCGTATTGCGGAGCATATTCACACCGGCATCGAAGATGGTCTTCGTGAAGAACGCCGGGCGGGCATGGATCTTCATGGCCCGGTCCTCCTCGTCCGCGCCGAAGGCTTCCATGATCTGTGCCCAGACGACGCGCGCCGCCCGGAGCCGCGCGATCTCGATATAGAAATTGGCTCCGATATTGAAGCCGAAATACAGAGACCGGGCGATGTCGTGGATGGACAGGCCCCGCTTCTGCATTTCCCGGATGTATTCCACGGCCATGCCGAAGGTGTACGCCGTTTCCTGCACCGCCTGTGCGCCGCCGAGAGAGAAGACATCGCTGCTCACCATGACCGTGCGGAGCTCCGGTGCATGCTTCCGCGTCCAGCGGATGCACGCCGCCATTTCCTCGTAGCTCTTTTCCAGCGGCATCCGGTTCCGGCCGTGCGCCGCCAGCTCCGCCAGCGGATTGGCGCCGATGACGCCCTCCAGGGCGCGGATATCCCCGCCCTGCGCACGGACCGCCGCCGCGGTGAGCGCCAGCAGCGCCAGCGGGGAAACGCCGGCATACATCATGAAGGGAATGTGCGCCAGATCCAGACCGGACAGCAGAGTGTGCATATCCTCCAGCGTGGTGAGGCTGACCCCCGTGTCGCCGGGCTTCTCCGCATCCGTCACGTCCACGCCGTCCAGTGTCGCGCTGTCCACGCGCACATGATAGACCGTGGAGCCCCGGTCGATCTCGTGCTTCAGCAGCTCATTGCTGTCCGCCGGCAGCGTTTCATCGCAGACCTGTGCAATGCCCCAGGGATGCTTCTCATAGCCGCAGGCCGTCTGGCCGCGAAGGAAATTCCCCATCCCCGGATACTCATCGCGGGGCAGGATCTTTTCCTGCGCATCCGGGCCGGTCTTCCAGGTGTAGATCGGAGAAAAGGTGATCCCCTCATAGGTCCGGGTATACATGACCTTGTCGAAGGGACGGCCTTTCAGCAGCGCGCAGCACGCATCCACCCATTCGTCGTACGACGGCGGGGTAAATTCATCGAATGAGACGGGCGGGAAATCCGTTTTCCCTTCCGACTTCTTCAGGATCTCCTCCAGCTCCTGATCCGTCAGCTGCCTGATTTCCTGTCCGCCCGCTGTCTTTGCTGTTTCATCCATGAAATATGTCCTCCTTTTCGGAAAATGACTGCCGGGCTTTCTGCTGCCGGTCCGGCCGGGCAGAGAGCGCCGATTTCCTGTAATCCGCAGCAAATGGTCCCGATGCTCCTTTCTTTGTATTTGTCTTCCGAAACAAAAAACCGGCTGTACAGGGACAGCCGGAAATGGTGCGGAAAACCAGATCCCCTCCCTATCTCTCGTAGGTCAAACGGTGATTCCCGGACAGATAGTTCTCCTGGCTCGAGTTCCCTGCAGCTGTCAGCCTTCCCGGTTTCCCAGTGACATCTTTGACAGCCGCTCCCTCATACAGTGGCGGGACCGCTCCGGCTTCTCACCGGATTCTCTTTTATGCTTTCGCATCTGTCTGTGGTATGAAATTTGCTGCGGTTTCTATCCCCAGTATATCAATCCCTTCCTGTAAAATCAAATCTTTTTCTAATTTTATGTATTACTACTTCTAAGTTTATACTAAGTTTTCTAATTTATAGCAAATAAAAAAGAGGCAATCAAAATTGCCTCACACCGGCGGATGCCGAAAGCCGGAAACACGTTTCCTCAGCAAAAGGTTTGGGAGAACATACTGTCTGCGGGGCAGAACGCCTGCCGGGCAGAGATCGGGGAAAAGGCATTCCGGCAGTTTTTCCCTGCGGCTGCCGTCATGCCGGAGGAAGGATGGACCAGGCGCGGAGCCCGGATGCAAGAGACGGCGCATTCCCCAAAGGCCCGTCTCCTCTATTGCAAAGCGCCGGAAAAGCGCCCGTGCAATCTGCAAAAAATCCGCTCTTTTCGGGATAGGAAGAAAAGAGCGGATACCATGGCCGTCCGGCGTACGTATCACCTTCCCATCCCTCGCAGGTCAAACAGTGATTTCCGAACAGGCAGTTCTCCTGACTCGGCGTCCTCGCAGCCTCCTGCCTTCCCGGTTTCCCAGTGACATCTTCCGGAGCTGCTCAGCCATACAGTGGCGGGACCGTGCCGGCCTTTCACCGGCTTCCCTATTAAGCCCTTGCGGGCACCTGTTCTCTATGTCCTTGTTGCAGTCAGTATAGCATGGCCGGTTCCGTCCGTCAATATTTTATTAGAAAATTATTTGATTTTTCTTAGTACACTCCCCACAAAAAAAGACGCCCCGAAGGGCGCCTCTCTGGGCATCAGTCGTCGTCAATGCAGATGAGCTCGTACTTGTCGCTGCCCATCTTCAGTGCGCGCATGGCCGTGAGCTGATGGAGGCCGTGGCGGCTCTCCATGCGTTCCACCAGATCATGGTTGCTTTCCTGATTGTAGACCATGTCCACGCAGGCCTGATCGATGGCGAGGATATCCGTGGACGCGGCGATGCCGATATCCGGAATGGTCGGTTCCGCAGCGGCGGTGCCCGCGCAGTCGCAGTCTACGGACATGCGGCGCATCACGTTGAGGAATACGATGTGCTTGCCGAAATAGTCGATGGTCGCCTTGGCCGATTCCGCCATGTTTTCCATGAGGGTCTCCTTGCCCGGCCAGTCGTTCCAGTCCTCCGGCTGGTTGTACAGATCCACGCCGTGCACCTGCGCCTTGCCCTCGCGGCCGTCAGCGCAGCCGATGGCGATATTTTTCATGGAGCCTCCGAAGCCGCCCATGGCGTGGCCCTTGAAATGGGTGAGCACGATCATGGAATCATAGTTCACGATATGGCCGCCCATGGAGACTTCCTTGAAGTGTTTGCCGCCCCGTACGGGAAGCTTTACCGTGCCTTCCTCGTCCATGATGTCCACCGGGCAGAAGTTCCAGCCGTTCACCTCGATGGTCTTGCGGTGCAGCTCCGTGGTGTAGCGGTCGCCCTTGTAGAGCGTGTTCGTTTCCACGATATTGCTGTCCGGCACCTGTGCCTGGAACGCCTTCACCATGTCGCGGGGCAGGATGTTCGGGCCGTGCTGTTCGCCCGTATGCAGCTTGATGGCCACCTTGCCGTAAATGCTCTCATTGATGAGCCGGTACAGACGGATCAGATGCTCTGCATCGATATGCTTCGTGAAATAGACTCTGGCATGAGATCCTTCCCTGTCATCAGCGCCTACACGGCGGCAGCCCACTACGGGAGCCTGCGGAAATTTTTCCATAGTATATCCTCCTTTTCGGAAAATCGAAATTCCGTTTTCTTTATTATATGACCTAAAGCGCACTGGAAATCAAGAGGGGCCGGAAAAATTACCCGTTCCGCTCCTCCTGATACAGCAGATAATCCACCCGGGCCAGGGCCGTTTCCCTTTCCCGGATCTCCTGCACGAGCGCCCAGCGCCGCGCCGCCAGCAGAGCCCGCCGCACGCTCCGGCTCTGCCCGCCGAAATAGGCGCGGATCTCCTCCGCGGAAAAGCCGGCCTGCTTCATGGCCGCTGCCAGCCCGATCCGTTCCTCGTAATCCTCCCGGCTTTCGCCGGCGCACGCTGCCGTTTCCAGCTCCCGCAGCGCCTCGTCGCACAGTCCGCAGAGCTTCATCAGCTCCTGTCTCCGGCTTTCTGTCCCCATAGTTCACCTCAAAAAAATACAGACAGTTTTCACTGCCTGTCAGTATAGAGGATGCCGGCGCTTTCGGCCAATGCCTGTATTTTATTCCTTCTCATACGCCTGATGCATACGCTTCACATAGGCCAGATATTCCCGGGCCGAGCCGAAGACGGGATTCAGCTTTTTCCAGGCCAGCACGGTCGTGGTGGTGAGTTCCGGCGTAAAGGGGACGAAGCGGAACCGCCCCGGATCGAAATACGCCATGGGCGCTTCCACCGCGACGAGACCGTCCAGCCCGCCCTCGATGAGGGGCAGCAGATTGTCCGCCAGATTGCCCGTCACCGCCGGCTGCGGGAGCTCGGCCCCGTACCAGTTGCGCACCTCTCCCTGCACGGAGGCGCGGCTGCTGATCATGAAGTGCATCCGGGACAGATCCTCCCGCGTGACGGACTCTTTCGCCGCCCACGGCGAATCCGCGGCGGTGATGAGCCCCCACCGGTCCTTCGTGCGGAGCCGGATATAGTCATAGCTCCCGATGTCGATGGGCTCCTGCAGAATGACGAAATCCAGCATTCCGTGATCCAGCTGCTCCTTCAGAATGTCTGCCGAGGCCGTATGGATCTCGAAGCGGACACCGGGATATTTTTCCATGAAGGGCTTCAGCTGCGCCATGACGCTGTTGCTGCCGGAATACACGCCGCTGCCGATGCGGATGATGCCGGACATGTCCTTCCGGGACTGGAAATCCATGCGGATCGCATCCATCAGGAAGGACACCTCCTCCGCCTTGTGGCGGAGCATCATCCCCGCCTCCGTGAGCGTGGTCCGTTTGCCCCGGATGAAAAGCGGCGCGCCGAGCTCCTCCTCCAGCTGTGCGATCTGCCGGGACAATGTGGGCTGCGTCAGATGCAGCCGTTCCGCCGCGCGGGAAATGCTCTCTTCCTGCGCCACCGTCAGAAAATACTGAAGCACCCGAAATTCCATACCGTTCGCCCTCCCTTTTTCTGTCTATAAAATTCATCTTACCATGTTAGAGTCCGCTCAAGTCAACGGACCGGCACAAAAAAGACGGCACGGCCGTCTCAGTGTCCGCCCCGCAGCACGAGGCGCTTCGTGATGTAATTCCAGACCGTCACCACCGCGGCGGCGCCGATCTTTGCCAGCATATACCACAGGCCCGCCACCTCCACGAAGAGGTACATGCACACCTGATTGATGGCCAGCCCTGCCAGCGATGTGGCCACAAAAAGCACGGTCTGCCGCAGGCTCTTCCGCTCCGCATGAAAGACCACGGTCACACAGAGGATATAATTCACCACCAGCGACACCGTAAAGGACACCGCCGAGGAGGTGAGATAATTGAATCCCCCGTACTCCGTGAGCCCGAACAGCAGGCCGTAATCGAGCAGGAAGCATCCGCCGCCCACCAGCAGAAACCGGATGATCTCCCACAGCCTTTCCTTTGTCATTGTCTGCCCCCCTCTGCACCGCCTGCGCGTTTCTCTCCAGTATACCCGGCGATCCTGTCCCGGCGTCAAAGAAAGAATAAAGATTTCCTGAACAGTGCGCCCGGCCGTGCATGAAAAAACCGGATGTGTGTACATCCGGTGAATATCCTGTGGTGGAGATAAGCGGGATCGAACCGCTGACCTTCTGAATGCCATTCAGACGCTCTCCCAGCTGAGCTATACCCCCACAGTCGATGTATAAAGAATAGCAGAGAACGGCCCGCTTGTCAAATCCATCCGAAATGGCGGCACGCCTTCCAGATGCCGTCCTCGTCCGCCCGGGCCGTGACGTACTTCGCCCGTTCCTTCAGCGCCGGCTTGGCATTGCCCATAGCGATGCTCATCCACTGCGGCTGGAACATGGAGCGGTCGTTCATGCCGTCGCCGAAAACCACGATCTGGTCGTCAGAGAGGCCGTATTTCTCCATGATGTACTGAATGCCCTTCTCTTTGTGAGTCGGCTCGATGAGCATGGTGTCATTGCTGAGCCACACGTGGGGCAGGCCGCAGAACTCGACCGCCTTTTCCGTGCCGGGCGGGCAGGCGAAAAAGATCTTGTGGATCACCGGCAGCTTCCGGTAGTCCAGCGACGGGTCCACGGCGGTCTCGTAATACCGGTCCTTCACGGCCCGGATATAGCGGTCATCCCAGGTGATGCGGAGACGGCGGTTTTCCGGCGCAATGGCCCAGGGATGGAGCTCCCGGTCGAGCCGGTCCAGAAAGAGCGCGCAGGTCTCCTTCGGCATTCCGTTGTGGTATTCGATATGCCCGTCCAGGGTGACGCATTCCCCGCCGTCGGACACCGCCGAGGACAGTCCGAGGGACTGCGCCACCGCGAAGGCATCCGCCTGGATGCGCCCGGTGGACAGCGCCACGAAATGCCCCTTCTGCCGCAGCTGCCGGAGCGCCTCCTGCGTGCTTTCCGGGACTTCGGTGGTCAGCGGCTGGGTGAGCGTGCCGTCTATGTCAAAAAAGAAATACATGATCGGTGAGCCTCCTGTATCAATGCATTGATGTCCTTATTATATTAACGAAAAAGCAGGCTCCTCTGCAAGAGCACCGCCGCGGATTTTCCTCCGCCCTTCCGTATTGCCCCGGCCGTTCTCCCCGTCCTATAATGGAAATGCAGGTTTCCGGGAGCGGCTGCCGCTCTCATTGTCAGAAAGGAGTTTTCTCCATGAAACGAATTCTTCTTGCTCTCGCCCTTGCGGCGGGATGCCTTTCTTTCGCCGGCCCGGCGCCCGTACAGGCGGCGGAAGCTCCGGTCCCGACAGACAGCCGGACGCTTCCCGTTTCGCTGTCCCGCCCGCAGATCAAGCTCGTCTCCAATGTGGTCTATGAACAGGTCCCGGCCCGCGGCTATGAAAATGTCCCCATGAAAATGGATCTTCTCATCCCGCAGACGGACAAGCCCATGCCGGCCGTTCTTTTCATCACCGGCGGCGGCTTCATCAACGCCAATAAGGACAACTACATCCAGGAGCGGATGCGCCTCGCCGAAGAAGGCTACGTGACGGCCACCGCCGAATACCGCGTGGCTCCGGCGGCATCCTTCCCCGCTCCGCTGGAGGACATCAAGGCGGCCGTGCGCTACCTCCGCGCCCATGCGGACCAGTTCCATATCGATCCTGACCGCATCGGCGTCCTCGGCGGCTCCGCCGGCGGCTATCTCGCCGCCATGGCCGGCACCACCAGCGGCACCGGCCTCTTCGACAGCGGCGATAATCTGGACCAGTCCAGCGACGTGCAGGCCGTGGTCGATCTGTACGGCGTATCGGACCTCACCTCCATCGGCGCGGACTACTCCGAGGAGGTCCAGGCACTGCACCGCACCTCCGGCGCCACGGAAGCGCTCTGGCTGAAGGGCAGTCCCGTATTCAACGGCCGGGCCGGCGGCGTGCAGGACTATCCGGAAGAAGCGGAAAAGGCCAATCCCATCCACTACATTTCCGATAAGACGCCGCCCTTCCTCCTCATGCACGGCAGCGCCGACACGGTCGTCTCGCCCAGCCAGACCGAGATCCTCCATCAGGCGCTTCTCGCCAGAGGCATCGACTCCGCCCGGTATGTGGTCCCCGGTGCGGCCCATGGCGGCGTATACTGGGTACAGCCGGAGGTGCTCGACCTCGTGGTGTCCTTCTTCAACGCCCATCTGAAAAACAAATAAACCGCGCCAAAAAGGCATCCCCTTTCTTCCGGGGATGCCTTTTTCATGGTCGTTATACAGCCGCTCTCACAATGGCCATCATTTCCGCAATGGTCACCGGCGATGCCACGCTCGCGCTGTAGGCGTGGCCGTCCCGTTCCCAGGTGGCGAGGCTCACGCGGTTGCCGCTGCCCTTCATCCGCACATCCACATCGTCCACGCGGATGGTCTTGATGGTGGGATAGGTATTGTAGTCGCCGCTCACATTGGTGAGATCAACGCCCTTGCGGAGGCGCATCGTTTCCTCTCCGTCCTGCTGGTAGATCACCTCCAGCAGCTCATGAGGGATCGCCCGGTAGACCGAGGCGGCGCCGCTGACGCCTTCTGCGGGGAGCGTCATGGACACGCCCGCTGCCGCTTCCGCCTCAGCGAGGGTGCCGTAATCATGGAACGGATTGGCCGTGCCGGCCGTAGCCTGAGCCGCTGCCTCTGCGGATGCGGCCGGTACGGTCTGCTCCGGCTGTGCCGCCGGGGCCGTCTGAGCCGGTACCGTCTGGGCCGCTGCCTCACCGGAGGCCGGTGCCTTTTCCGTAGCGGCTCCCGTGGTCTGTCCCTTTTCCTCGATCGAGACCTTCACCGGTTCCGGCGCGGGAACGCCCTTCACCGACGTCTCGCCCGAGGCGGTGAGCATCTGTCCCTCCGCCAGCAGCGACGCAAAAAGCTCTGCGGGCACATAGGTGGTGCCATTCTTCAGATACGGCGCCGAAGCCAGCTTCAGCGGTTCCTTCACGACGGTGCCGTCCCGGGCCGTGCGCGTCATGGGATATTCCGCACTGCCCAGCACCACGGTCAGCTCCGTACCGTCCTTTTTCACCACGGTCTTCCCGTTGTCCCAGGTCACCGTATAGCCCAGCGCTTCCGCCGGCGCCCGCAGGGGAAGCATGAGATCCGCTTCCACGGAATGATCGTCCCGGCCGTCGATGTGCAGCGTATAGGCCGCATCCGAGGTGCCGCCCCATGCCGCCGCAGCGGCCAGCAGAAGTAATACATATTTTGTTTTCATGGCAACTATCCTTTCCGCCTTCCGGCTGTCATTTCACAATTCTTGTCCCTATTGTATCACACCGGAGAAACCGGCCTCCGGCGCAAAAAAAAAGAAACAGTCGGAGCTGTTTCAAAGGGGCGGATGCGCCGCCGGAGGAAAAACGGAAAGGGACAGCGGACGTTTCCCTGCCGCCCGCTGTCAGGGAGGAAAATGAGAAGGCCGAAGCCGGTATATAGTAACCCCGATGGGGGAAGCCTGCATGCAGGAAAGCGCAGCTGCGCTTCTCCTTTTGACGCATGGAGAATGGTGTTCCCTGGCACCATCCTCCGAGGGTGCCGTGCGGAAAATCCTCATTATCCGCACAGTCAGGCAGAGTAAACAGTTTCAAAAAAACAGCTGCACCGCGCGGGTGCAGCCGTCATTTCCTATATCCAGCCACCATCCCCATCGCTCGTAGGTCTATCGGTGATTCCGGCAGGCAGTTCTCCTGACTTCGCTTCCTCGCCGCTCCAGTCTTCCCGGTTTCCCAGTGACATCAGTTGGAGCCGCTCCGCATTACAGTGGCGGGACCGTGCCGGATTTCCACCGGCTTCCCTATTGAGCCCTCGCGGGCACCTGCTTTCTTCTGTGCAGTTGTCATGACCAATAAAAAAGCTCTTCTCCACGCGGAAAAGAGAATCATCTTGCTCCCCTTCCCATCGCTCGTGGGTCCAAATGGCGGATGCTAAACAGGCAGTTCTCCTGACTCTGCTTCCTCGCCGCTCCAGTCTTCCCGGTTTCCCAGTGACATCAGTTGGAGCCGCTCTGCATTACAGTGGCGGGACCGTGCCGGATTTCCACCGGCTTCCCTATTAAGCCCTTGCGGGCACCTGTTCCTTTTTTATTGATTTTCTTCATTGTAGCATGGGCCTCTGACGCTGTCAATTGATTTTTGGAAAAATATTAGAAATTTTGGTCACATCAAAAGACGGCGCCGAAGCGCCGCCTCTTTTCATAAAGCTCTCATTTGCTGCCGTCAGTCCCCCGCCGGCCGCAGGGAGCCGCCCTGCCGCACGCCGGCCACAGCCTGCCGGGCCGTGCAGACATGGATCACCTTTTCCAGCAGGCGTTTCCGCCCTTCCGGATCGTCCTCTCCGCCGATGACCGCAAGGGTCACATAGGCCCGGTGCGGCGGCAGTCCCATGTCCTGCTTCGGATGGCCGTACAGGCAGAGCACGGCCGTCATGGCGCCTGCCGCGGCCATCACCGTATCATTCCCGGCGGCCTCGGCGTCCAGACCCGCCGCGGTCAGTCCTTCCACCAGACTCTTCTGATCCCAGGACGACTCTTTGAGAAATACCTCTGCCTCGTTGTCGTCCTCCCCGGCTTCCGGCTCCTCCCGGCGCCGCACCGCCGACGGGACCGCATCGAAGAGCTGATCGCTCCCGCTCTGTACGTAGCGCAGGCGCACTGTGTAGTCCAGCCCGACGATCACCGCCGACAGCAGGCCTTCATCGCCCTCATGCTCTCTGGTAAGCCACGCGCCGCTGTCCATTTCCTCTTTCAGTTTCCGGAGCCAGCCGATTTTCAGCTTCGACAGGCCTGCCCGGTTCATGAGAAAGACCAGATCCACCGGATGGCCGCTCACGGGGCGGCGGAAAATGCAGTAGGGACCGTCGGGCTCTGCATCCTGTCCGCCGAAGAGCGCCAGCGCCTCCTGCAGTCCCTTTTCATCGGTGACGATGCAGGAAATGGACCGGAGCTTGCTGTCGGCGTCCTCGTCCAGTCCCTCCTGCAGCGCCTGATCGTTTTCCGGATGGATCCAGTGATACTCCATCGCCTCCAGCGGCGCGCCGCGGCGGATCTCCTGCTGCAATGTCTGAAATTCGTAATCGCCCGGCACGAGGAAGAGCCCCCGCTCCACAGCGGCCAGCGCCCCTTTCCGGTCGCCGAAATGACTCCGCAGCTTCGCCGCCTGCAAAAAGCCCCACGGATAGTCCGGCTCCTCTTTCACGCCTCGTTCCGCGTAAGCCAGCGCCTCCCGCAGCCGGCCGCAGTACATGAGCGCCACGGAATAGCGGTAATACCAGGCCCCGCAGCCCCGGGCATTTGCCTCGGAATCGGGCATCCACTGCGCCGCCCGGTAATACCATTCATATTCGCCCAGATTGTTGCATGCATAGGCATACCAGAGCGCCGTATCCCGGTCAGCCCGGGCCTCGGCGGCAGTGAACCGCCCCTCGGTGATGCCCTGTACCAGATAGGACTGCAGCTCCTGAAACATCAGCCCGTAATAGCCGGACCGGTCGTCGGTGAGCGACTCCAGCTTTTTGATTTCCTCTGCGGTCAGAACGGGCCGAATCGCCTCCGGCGCCGCCCTCATGACCGGACGATCCTTCAGCAGATAGGCCGTCTGGATACGGCGGCGGAAGGTATGAAAATAGCCCTGCCGGAAACCATTCCGGCGGAAAAAGCGCTCCGCCGCCGCATACACCGCCTCCGGCTCCCAGAGAATGCAGTCCAGATACCCTGCATAGAGTCCGTCAGCCCAGCCGATGAAGGAGACCGCTTCTTCGCCGGCCTCCTGCCGTATGGCCTCTGCCAGCGCTGTGCGCACCGCTTTCATGGAAGTGAAATCACCGGAGCCCTCCTTCATGCGCCACCCGAAGAAGCCCGCTGCTGCGCCGTTCCGATGGAAGCTGTCCACGGCGCTGTCCTCTCCGGCATAATAGCCGTCTACCAGTTCCGGACAGAGCGTAAAGCCCTCTGTCACATCGAGCCGCCAGTCTGTATCCTCATCCCGAAGCGCCTGCCGGCGGATGACAGTCCCTTCCTCCTGCAGAAAGGCCTCTGCCTCCTCCGACAGATCAGCGCCGGCTTCCCGGAGGCTCTCCGCCAGGTCAGACAATTTCACCGGCGGCGTATCCGTCCCGCCGCAGCCCGCTTCCACCGCGGCGATGAGGCGCATAGACGGCAGATCCCCCAGCACCTTCCGGAGCAGCCGCTCCAGCAGCGGACGGACCGTTTCCGCGGGGACGCCGTCCAGCGCATGACTCCAGAGACGGAACGCATAGCCGTCCCGCAGCGGCCGGTACCAGACCTCCACCTGTTCCGCCGTCAGCATCACCGGACCGGCCTGTACGCAGGCCTCCTTCCGGGGCGGCTGTCCTGCCCGCCAGTGCCAGCGGGAGGCCAGCGAAGCCGGCGCATGCCGCAGCACATAAACGATCTGCCACAGAAGCGCCCTGCTTCCCCGGGGCAGCAGGGTCAGCTGATACCGGTCGTCCTCTCTGTCCACCGTACAGGAAATACCCTGAATGGCACCGCTCAGGATCGTTTCGCAGAGCGCCGCCGCTTCTTCCTTATTTCCCGCAGCAAGCAGGGCCCGGAGCTCTGCCTCTTTCCCGCAGAATGTCTCCCAGACCGATGCGGTACGGCGGCGGAAGGACCGGTCAAAACGGGGCTGTACCAGCCGTCCGGTGCACTCCCTTATAAAGTATGCCGTATCCTCGTCTCCCGGCCGCAGCCGATCCGCTTTCCGGAAATAGGAAAAAGCCGCCCCTTCTTCGCCCAGATGATACAGCGCATAGCCCATCCGGAAATTCCAGCGGTAATCGTCCTTCAGTGCGTCTCTGAGCGGCGACAGGATGGAAAGGGCTTTCTCCAGACAGGAACGGCCGCCCGTCTCTGCCAGATTGTTGTACGCCCTGCCCAGTTCAGAGAGGATGCGCGGGGTACGCTCCGCCTCCGGAAGGGTTTCCACCGCTTCTATGATGCGCCGGTCCTCTTCCCGATCCGTCCAGAGCTGACACTGATTCAGCAGATTCATGGTCTTTTCCTCCACAGGAAATTAAACAACAGAATATTTTCATTATTATCCAGTATATCAAATCAGAGCGGGGAAAGCCTCAGGGACCGTCCCTCAGACTTTCCATGCTGCCGCACAGCCCGCCGAAAGCAACAAAAAAAGCAGTGCCGAAGCACTGCTTTTTTCTGTAAGAATCAGCCTACTACGAAGAGCTGATCGCCGCCCTGTACGGACTGGCCAACGGTAACGGCTACGGATTTGATCGTGCCAGCGCACGGAGCCATGATCGGGTTGCCCATCTTCATAGCTTCCAGTACCATTACTTCGTCGCCTTCCTTAACAGCGTCGCCGACTTTCTTGGAGATGCTGGTGATCTTGCCAGGCATCGGGGAATCAACAGAGGTTTCGCCAGCTGCTACCGGAGCTGCTGCTGCCGGAGCCGGAGCCGGAGCTGCTGCCGGAGCCGGAGCTGCTGCCGGAGCCGGAGCTGCCGCCGGAGCCGGAGCTGCTGCCGGAGCCGGAGCTGCTGCCGGAGCCGGAGCTGCTGCTGCTACTGCAGCACCTTCGTTAACTTCTACATTGTAAGCTACGCCATTGACTGTTACAGTAAATTTTCTCATTGTCTTTCCTCCTAAGATTTATATTTCTGATTAAGAAATCAGAAGTTCTGCTGCGCACCCGCGATGCGTGCCGCAGTAGTCCACCCAGTGTTCTTCTGAGCAAGGCGAATGGAAGCGACTTCGCCGCCTTCCATGCAGGCGATCGCTGCAGCAATAGCTGCAACAACTGCGCCATTGTCAGCTGCCGGTGCAGGAGCTGCAGCCGGAGCTGCTGCCGGAGCTGCCGCACGAGCAGGAGCAGCTGCAGCGGCAGAAGTAGATCCACCTTCGGCAGGAGCGACAGCGGAACGCAGGTTCATCAACATTACGAGGCAGATTACTGCAACGATGGCGGTAAAGCCGGTAATGTAAACTAAGATATCCATCTGTCCCCATCCTTTCTAAATAATGTTATATTCAAGCGGCCTGCAGATTACAGCGGAATATTGCCGTGTTTCTTGGCCGGATGAAGTTCTCTCTTGCTTGCGAGCATAGACAGAGCGTTGATGATGTACGGACGGGAATCCTTCGGATCGATAACCGCATCAACATAGCCGCGTTCAGCAGCTTTGTAAGGAGTAGCGAATTCATCAACATATTCTTCAGTGCGTTTTTCCTTTTCGGGATCTTTCTTGAAGATGATGTTGGCAGCACCCGCAGGTCCCATAACAGCGATTTCAGCGGTCGGCCATGCGAATACCTGGTCTGCACCCTGTTCACGGGAGCACATAGCGATGTAGGAACCGCCGTATGCTTTACGAACGATCAGGGTAACCTTCGGAACAGTAGCTTCGCAGTATGCGAACAGCATCTTAGCGCCGTGACGGATGACGCCTGCATATTCCTGCTGTTTGCCAGGCAGGAAGCCAGGAACGTCGACGATGTTCAGCAGCGGAATGTTGAAGCAGTCGCAGAAGCGAATGAAGCGAGCCGCTTTATCGGAAGCATTGTAGTCAAGGCAGCCTGCCATGAAGGAAGGCTGGTTTGCAATGATGCCGACAGTCTGGCCATCCATACGAGCGAAGCAGGTGATGATGTTCTTAGCCCAGTTCTTCGCTACATCATAGTATTCGCCGTTATCAACGACGGATTTGATGATCTTGTACATATCGTACGGAGCGTTCGGGTTGTTCGGCATGAGCGTGTTCAGAGCTTCATCCGTACGGGTCGGATCATCAGTGGTTTCTACAACCGGAGCGTCTTCCATGTTGTTGCTCGGCAGGAAGCTGAGGAGGTAACGGATCTGCTTAATGCAGTCTTCGTCGTTTTCAGCTGCGAACTGAGCGACACCAGAAACGGTGTTGTGAGTCATAGCGCCGCCGAGAGCTTCAGCAGTGATGACTTCGCCGGTGACAGATTTAACAACTGCCGGGCCGGTGAGGAACATCTGGCTGGTGCCTTTGACCATGTAGATGAAGTCGGTCAGAGCCGGGGAATAAACAGCGCCGCCTGCGGACGGTCCCATGATTGCGGAGATCTGCGGGATAACGCCGGAGGAAATGGTGTTGTTCCAGAAAATCTTGCCGTAACCGGACAGAGCGTCTACAGCTTCCTGAATACGAGCTCCGCCGGAATCGTTCAGGCCTACGCACGGAGCTCCGACTTTCAGAGCCAGTTCCTGTACGTGAACGATCTTGGCTGCATGCATTTCGCCGAGAGAGCCGCCTTCAACGGTGAAGTCCTGAGCAAATGCAAATACCAGTCTGCCGTCAACGGTGCCGTAGCCGGTGACTACGCCTTCGCCCGGGAGATCTTTCTTTTCCTGGCCGAAGTTGTGGCAGCGGGATTTAACGAAAGCGTCAACTTCTACGAAAGAACCTTTATCGAACAGGATATCGAGTCTTTCGCGAGCGGTGAGCTTGCCTTTTTCATGCTGTTTAGCAACACGTTTTTCCCCACCCATAGCCTCTACATGTGCGAGGTTTTTGTGAAGAAGTTCAATTCTATCTTCAACAGAATACATTCTTACACCTCCAAAAAATCTGGTTCCCCTTTCGGGGCAGCTCTGTTCGGATGAACAGAGCAGAAAGCCGTATGTTCCAATCGGTTTTGCTTTTCAGCGGAGATTAGAAGGACGGGCCTCCCTGACGTTCGGTCAGTTCGATGAGAACGCCGGTTGCTTTCGGGTGCAGGAAAGCAATGTGGCAGCCGCCAGCACCAACACGCCATTTCTTGTCGATCAGTGCTACGCCTTTTTCCTGCAGATCGTTCAGAGCTGAGGTGATGTCGTCTACACGGAGAGCAACATGCTGATAGCCGTCACGGCCGCCGTTCTTGTCGATGAAGCGGGCGATCGGGCCGTCCGGAGTGGTGGAGCCCAGGAATTCGAGTTCGCAGGCTTCGGACTGTGCGGACGGTTTGAAGAAGCTGGTCGTTACGTGCTGATCTTCAACAGTTTCATCAGGCATAGACGGATCGAGTCCGAGTACGTCCTTCATCATCTGTTTTTTGCCTTCCAGATCTTTGACTGCAATGCCAACGTGATCTACGCACAAAACTTTGAATGCCATAATAATTCCTCCTTTGAATTATTTGAATATATCTCCCACGATGGAATCAACGACTGTGTACGGATCTGTCTGCCGTTCATAGACTTGTTCCACGTAGTCGGCAAATTTGCCCGTTTCTGTAATTTCTTTCATTACATGACGGGAAATGCGATCATGAATCATCTCGGCCATTTCGGTGCGGACGCGTTCACGGCGCCGTTCCTCAAGGAGGCCGGATTCTTCAAGATACTTGCGATGTTCATTCAGGCCATTCACTACATCTTCGATACCCTGCCCTTCATTGGCAATGGTTCTTTCGATCGGAGGTCTCCAGTCCTGAGCTTCGCCCAGGTCAAGCATCATTTCAATCTCCACGTTGAGACGGTCTGCGCCGTCGCGATCGCATTTATTGATGGTAAATACATCGCCGATTTCAAGGATGCCTGCTTTGATTGCCTGAATGTCGTCGCCTAGTCCAGGTACGAGCACAACGAGAGTTGTATCCGCATTCTTAACGATATCGACTTCAGACTGACCGACACCTACAGTTTCGATGAAGATGACATCGAGTCCCCAGGCATCCATCAATTTGACTGCATCAGCCGTCTTTCTGGACAAACCGCCCAGACTGCCGCGCGTACCCATGCTGCGGATATACACACCCTGATCCAAAGTCAGATCATTCATGCGGATACGGTCACCCAGGATGGCGCCGCCGCTGAACGGACTTGTCGGGTCGATAGCACAAACACCGACGGTCTTTCCCATCTTGCGATAGAATTTTACAAGATTGTCCGACAGTGTGCTCTTACCCGCACCAGGCGCACCGGTAACACCGATGACCTGTGCACGACCAGTATGGTGGTAGATCTCTTTCATGATCTCCTCATAACCATCCTGCTCGTTTTCCACAATGGTTATTGCTCTTGCCAAGGCACGTCTGGATCCATTCCAAAAATCTTTCATAGAAAATTCCATGGATGGTACCGCCTTTACATAAGAGTAAAAGTGATGGTACGGGGCCGCCGCAAGAGCAGCCCCGCCATGCACTGAAAGCTCAAATCCGCTGATGGGAATCAGACGTTAGCTTTGATGAAGTCGATGATGTCCTTGGTCGGGGTGCCAGGGGTGAAGATTGCTTTCACGCCAGCTTCTTCCAGGCCGGGGATATCAGCAGCCGGAATAACGCCGCCGCCGATTACGAGGACGTCGCCCATTCCTTTTGCTTTCAGACCTTCAACAACTTCCGGGAAGAGGGTGTTGTGAGCGCCAGACAGGAGGGAGAGGGCTACAACATCAACGTCTTCGGAGTCAGCTGCTTCAACGATCTGATCAACAGTCTGACGAAGGCCGGTGTAAATAACTTCCATGCCTGCATCACGGAGAGCGCGAGCGACAACTTTAGCGCCGCGGTCATGTCCGTCGAGGCCCGGTTTTGCTACGAGTACTCTGATTTTCTTATCTGCCATTGTTGATTACCTCCAGAAAGATCTCTTCAAATTAAAGAGTTACATGCGGTTTGTATTCGCCGAATACCTTGCGGAGAACGCCGCAGATTTCGCCGAGAGAGCAGTAAGCACGTACGCAGTCGAGAATAACCGGCATGAGGTTGACGCTTTCATCAGCAGCAGCCTTTTCGAGTTTAGCCAGTTCTTCAGCAACCTTAGCGTTGTCACGGGTTGCTTTGACTTCAGCGAGTTTCTTCTTCTGGAATTCGCCAGCAGAAGCATCTACGCGGAGCAGGCCTTCAACCGGTTTTTCTTCAATCTGGAACTTGTTGACGCCGACAATGGTCTTTTCGCCGGATTCAACAGCCATCTGCCAAGCATAAGCGGAATCCTGAATTTCCTTCTGGATGTAGCCTTTTTCGATTGCTTCAACAGCGCCGCCCATTTCGTCGATCTTCTTGATGTATTCCATTGCTTCTTTTTCGATAGCATTGGTCATAGCTTCTACATAGTAGGAGCCGCCGAGCGGATCGACTACGTCTGCCAGGCCGGATTCGTAAGCGATGATCTGCTGGGTACGCAGAGCGATGGTTACGGATTCAGTGGTCGGAAGAGCGAGTGCTTCATCACGGGAGTTGGTGTGCAGGGACTGAGTGCCGCCCATAACTGCTGCAGCTGCCTGGAGAGCTACACGAATGATGTTGTTGTTCGGCTGCTGTGCGGTCAGCATGGAGCCTGCGGTCTGGGTGTGGAAGCGCAGCTTCATGGACTTTTCGCTCTGAGCATGGAAGCGGTCTTTCAGGATGCGAGCCCAAATACGACGGGATGCACGGAATTTAGCAACTTCTTCGAGGACGTTGTTGTGAGCGTTCCAGAAGAAGGACAGACGGCCTGCGAAGTCGTCGATCTTCATGCCGGCTTTCAGAGCAGCTTCGATGTAAGCAATGCCGTCAGCAATGGTGAATGCGATTTCCTGTGCAGCGGTGGAACCTGCTTCACGGATGTGGTAGCCGGAAATGGAGATGGTGTTCCACTTCGGTACGTTCTTGGAGCAGTATTCGAAAATGTTGGTGATAAGACGCATAGACGGTTTTACCGGGAAAATGTAGGTGCCGCGTGCGGAGTATTCTTTCAGAATATCGTTCTGAATGGTGCCGCGCAGAGCTTCCGTCGGAACGCCCTGTTTTTCAGCAACTGCAATGTACATAGCGAGCAGTACGGATGCAGAAGCGTTGATGGTCATGGAGGTGGAAACCTTGGAGAGATCGATCTGGTCGAACAGGATTTCCATATCCTTCAGGGTGTCGATGGCAACGCCTACTTTACCGATTTCGCCCTGAGCCATAGCATCGTCGGAATCATAGCCGATCTGGGTCGGGAGGTCGAATGCAACGGAGAGGCCGGTGCCGCCGTTAGCGATCAGGTAACGATAACGTTTGTTGGATTCTTCAGCGGTTGCGAAGCCAGCGTACATACGCATGGTCCAGAAACGGCTGCGGTACATGGTCGGCTGAACGCCACGGGTATAAGGATATTCGCCCGGGAGGCCCAGATCGTTTTCATAATCAAAGCCTTCAATATCAAGAGGGGTGTACACTTTGTTGTGTTTCAGCCCAACTCTTTCCGGGAACTTTGCTTCGGCTTTCTTGCATTTTTCCTCGTATTCAGCGAGTTTGGCTTTCAGGGATTCATTTGCCATAAGTTCATCTTCCTCCTAAAAATTTGATACCGGAGCTTCGCCAGTCCGGGAGAACTGCGCATTTTCTGTCTTCTAATTCTCGATGCCTTTGAATGCTCCAAAATAGACCCTTGAGGTCCCCTGCCGCCGTGCCGCAATTGCGCTTCCACCCGGCGGCAGTGCTTGCCTCTTGAGTGCTATATATGATTAACTGCCGGAGGGCAGTAAATCAGTCGTTTAACAGTCGGCAGAACTGATTATTTCTTCAGTTTCATGCTGCCGGTTTCAGCGAGTCTTTCATGGAAAGCGAATGCTTCCTTGAGGATATGCGGGGTCTGGGAGTTGCCGCAGGCAGCGCATGCTCTTTCATAGTAATCCATGAGGAGATCTCTGTAGTCCGGATGAGCCACGTTGTTGATGATGACTTTGGCTCTTTCCTTCGGGGTCAGGCCGCGGACATCCGCAATGCCCTGTTCGGAAATGAATACATGGGTATCATGTTCCGTATGATCGACATGGGAGCACATCGGAACAACTGCGGAGATATCGCCGTGTTTCGTGGTGCTGTGGCAGAAGAAGCAGGACAGATAAGCGTTGCGGGCGAAGTCGCCGGACCCGCCGATGCCGTTCATCATCTTCGTGCCGGTTACATGGGTGGAGTTTACGTGGCCGTAAATATCCATTTCCAGAGCGGTGTTCATGCCGATAACGCCGATGCGGCGAACGACTTCACCGTTGTTGGAGATTTCTTCCGGACGAAGGATGATCTTCTTGCGGTACGTTTCAATGTTGTCATAGAAACGCTGCAGTCCTGCCGGAGACGGGGACAGGGACGTGCCGGAGATCATGTCGATCTTGTCGGCATCAATCAGGTCGAACATGCCGTCCTGAATAACTTCGGTGTATACGGAGAGGTTCTTGAAGTCAGAACGTACGAGGCCGTTGATAACAGCGTTTGCCACGTTGCCTACGCCGGACTGCAGAGGCAGCAGGTTTTCCGGCAGACGGCCCTGTTTTACTTCGTTGGTCAGGAATTCAACCAGGTTGTCGCCCATGGCAATAGCGTCGTCGTCGAGTGCTGCCAGCGGACGGGTTACGTCAGGCATGTCGCACGGAACGATGGCGACGATCTTTTCCGGATCGACCGGAATGTAGGTGGTGCCGATGCGGTCGCCTGCATGGGTAATCGGAATCGGTTTGCGGAAAGGCGGGTTCGGCATTTCATAGATGTCGTGCATGCCTTCCAGCGCTACCGGCTGGGTGGTGTTGACTTCAATGATGACTTTCTTTGCCTGGCTTACGAATACCGGGGTATTGCCGAGAGCCGTGGTGGGAATGATGCCTTCCGGAGTGATCTTGCAGGCTTCGACGACTGCGAAATCCGGGCCGGTTACATGTTCGCCCTTGGAGTTCTTGAAGAAGCCTTCACGGAACTGCTGTGCAGAATGGCTCAGATGCAGATCGATGTAGCCGAGCTGGCCTGCATTGATGGCTTTACGGAGCACGCCGTTGGTCTGATACGGGGTACGGAGTCTCACACCGTTGACTTCGACCAGTTCCTGGTCGATCTGGGAACCGGTGGATGCACCTGTCCAGATATCAACCTGGAAGGGGTTCTCCTTCATTCTTTCTGCCAGTTCATGCATGGTGATCTTCGGATAGCCGCAGGGCGTAAAGCCGGAGATGCCGATGATGTCGCCAGGCTGAATCATAGCCGCAGCCGTTTTTGCATCGCAGACTTTGGAAAGCAGGGACTTGTCCTCAATTCTGCTCAGAAATTCGCTGTCGTTGGTATCGATCATTACTATCATCCTCCCAAACAATTCAAACCAAATAAAATTTTTATAAAAGCCCGCAGCCGAAACCGCAGAGTCTTTGCCCACAATATTAGAAGATAGTTTTCTATATTCTTATTTTAGTTGAGGCCGCCACGTATGTCAACTAATGACCTCCGGCAGAAAATTCCATACCGAAATGTCATACATACTCTCTGACCTACAATATTATATCACAAATTCCCGGCACGGCCCCGCGGATTCGCCCTTCCGGCGCACCAAAATGTCTAATAGCCGTTATAAAAAATTCCTATCAACCGGGCCGGTCTTTTTCTATCGTTCTTCCCGGTTCCGGTCTTGACAAACGCCGGCTTTTAAGCTTCTCGTTATAGTTTCTACATTTTTAGCCGTTCTGCTCCTCCTGCCCGCAGACAGCGGCAAAGGCGCAGATCGACCAGAAGCAGAAGGACACGGCGCGGCTGAAGAGAACGTAGTCCCCGATGCCGTAGACCGCCATCCCCGCCGCGGCCAGTGCGGTGCCGAGCCCCGCCGCCCGGCGGAATCCGGACCGGGAGCGGCGCCACAGGCGCACGCCGAGCAGGAGGTGCCCGAAGAACAGCCCCAGCCAGCACAGCGCACCGGGGATGCCCACCTCGGCCATGAGGGACAGATACATATTGTGGGCATGGTAAATAACCACAGTCGGGTCCGTAATGAAATAGTTATATAAAGGATAGGCCTTGAAATAGACGCCCCACCCGATGCCGGTGAGCGGATGATCCGCGATCATCGCCTCGGTGCTGTCCCAGAGGGCGATGCGCAGCAGGATGGAGGTGTCCTCTCCGGAGAACAGAGACAGGAAGCGCTCGGTGATCTGCCCGTGATAGAAGAGCAGCACCGGCGGCACCGCCAGGAAGAGCAGCCAGATGCGCCGGTCGTAGAACAGCCCCAGCAGGGCCGCCATGACCGCCAGACTGATCCAGGAGCCGCGGGAATAGGTGAGAAGCAGGCACAGCGTCAGCACCACCAGCCCGGCCCACAGCCCCGCCTTCCGCTTCCGCCGCGTCTCCGTCAGGGCAAACGGCAGGAACAGGCCGATCATCATAAGCAGATAGCCGGCGAACAGATTCGGATTTTCCAGCGTGGAATACATGCGGCGGTACAGCAGCGGGAACCGCTCCGGGTCCACCCATTCATGGTCCGCGATGGCATTGGCCATATTCTGCACGTCCGCGAACTGGAAGATGCCGTACGCCGCGGCGCACGCCGCCCCGGCGAGAAACGCATCCAGCAGGTGCCGCTGCGATGCCCCCGTGCGGATATAGGACACGATGAGCAGATACAGCGCCGCATACATGCAGGGCAGAAAGATCCAGTTGAACAGCGAAAAGGCCGGGTCCACGGCGCAGGCCACGGACACGGCGGAGCACGCAAAAAAGCCCGCCGCCCATTTCTTCATCGGCCCTGCATTCCAGGAGCCGCCCCGTGCCCGGTCCACGCAGGCCAGAACCAGCGCCGGCAGAAGAGGCACGTAGAGAAGAAAGGCATTCAGCGGAGCGAGAAAGACCGTCGCGTAGACGAGAATCCGGATGGATTTGCCAGGATCACGGCCGACCATGATATGCCTCATTCCTTCAAATGTAAAAATTTGGAAAAAATTCTTTCTTCTGTATTATATCGGAAGCCCGGGAAAAAAGGAACGGCCCGTGCATTTTGTCATTGACAGCGCACTATGCGGGTGATACGATGAGTGAAACTCATTCAAGCATGCGGCATCTGCCGCCGGGCTCTCCGTGAAGGAGCGCCATGTATTTCACAAGGGGGTACAACATGAAAAAAAGTCTGAAATGGATCGCCGCCGCTTCGGCAGCCCTTCTCACCGCGGGACTCCTCACCGCCTGCGGCTCTTCCGAAAAGGCGCCGGCTGCGGACAAGGGCGCATCCGACAAGGCGGTGACGCTGAAGGTGGGCGCCACGCCGGTACCGCACGGAGAAATCCTCACCGCCGTCAAGGAAGACCTCGCCAAGGAAGGGGTCAATCTGGAAATCGTGGAATTCAACGACTACGTACAGCCGAACGTGGCGCTGAACGACGGCGAGCTGGACGCCAACTATTTCCAGCACAAGCCCTATCTCGATGAATTCTGCCGGGACCGCGGCATGGACCTCGTCTCCGCTGCCGGCATCCATCTGGAACCGATGTCCGTCTACTCCTCCAAGTATAAGGATCTGAAAGATCTGCCGGACGGTGCGCACATCGCCATTCCGAACGATCCCACCAACGGCGGCCGGGCGCTGCTCGTTCTCCAGTCCGCAGGCATCCTCAAGCTGAGAGACGGCGCACCGATCACGGCGACCCCGCAGGATATCGCGGAAAATCCGAAGAATCTCCAGATCTCCGAACTGGAAGCTCCGCAGCTCCCCCGCTCGCTGGAAGATACCGACGCGGCTGTCATCAATATCAACTTTGCCCTGCAGGCCAAGCTGGACCCCTCGCAGGCCATCTACACGGAGAGCAAGGATTCCCCCTATGTGAACATCGTCGCTGTCCGCAAGGGCGATGAAAACCGTCCGGAGATCCAGAAGCTCGTGAAAGCGCTGGAAAGTCAGGAAGTGAAGGACTTCCTCGCCGAAAAGTACAAGGGCGCCATCATCCCCGCGTTCTGATCGGTCAGAACCCAATCAAAAAAGCATCCCTTTCGGGATGCTTTTTTTGTGTCCGTTTATTCCGTCTCTTCTATGTGGCCCGCATGGATGGACGTGTTGTCGCTCACGTGGTAGGTAAATCCCACCCGCGCCCGCGCGTCGTCATCGCTGCCCCCGCTGTTGCCGCCGCTCTGGTGGCGCACGCGGAGATCGCCGTGGATCTCGATGATGGGCTTTTTCTTTTCCTTCGGCGCGCCGTGCCAGCCCCGGGCATCCAGCTCCCGCCGGTAGGACCGGCGCATCCGGTCGAGCGCCTGCCGGTCGCTGTCCGTCAGGCCGGTGCCGTTGTCCATGAGGTCGATCATCACGCCGGCCAGCTCATAGCGGCTGAGCAGATTGCCGTTTTCAAAATAGGAGAGGTCATATTTCGGCGACTTCCCCTCTCCGCACATGCGGTACACCTCCCGGTATTCCCAGGTATTCGTCCCCGCCGAGTCCCATGAATTGGGCGCCTGCACATTATAGGCCGCGGCCGGTGCCGGCACTGCGGCGCAGAGAAGGCAGAGCGCCGCCAGGAATGCATGCCATTTTTTCATGATTCACCTGCAGATGTACTGTTCGATGATGTGGAGCAGATCGTCCCGTCCCTTGTTGTCCAGCGACGAATAGGCGATGGGGGGGCGCTGCGCCGGGAAGAGGCGCGCCAGCTCTTTCAGATTCTTCGCGCGTTCTCCGCTGCCCAGCTTGTCCGCCTTGGTGCCGATGATCTGCAGCGGGATGCCCAGTCCGCGGAGCCATTCATAGGCCTTTTTGTCGATGGGCAGGCCCGGGTGGCGCAGATCGATGAGCAGGCACAGCAGGGACAGCGAGGGCGAATGCTCCACGTATTCCCCGATGAAATCCGACCAGTTGTCGCGGCTCTGCTGCGCCGTCTTGGCGAAGCCGTACCCCGGCAGGTCCACCAGATACCAGTCCTGCCGTTCCTCTTCGCCGGCGTCATTCATGCGCCGCGACTGGATGGAAAAATAATTGATCGTCCGCGTCTTGCCGGGCTCACGGCTGACCAGCGCCAGCCGCCGCTGCCCGCTGAGCGAATTGATCAGGGAGGATTTCCCCACGTTCGAACGGCCGAGGAAGGCGATCTCCTGCTTGCCGTCTCCGGTATACTGGCTGCGGCCCACGGCCGAGCGCATATACGCCGCGGAGAAAATATGGAATTTTTTGATTTCCTTGATTTCAGCCATTTTCTTTCACCAGTGCATGTTCCAGTACCTGGTCCATGTGTTTTACATATACAAAGTGAAGCTTGTCCCGCACCGATTCCGGCAGCTCCTCCAGATCGCGCTTGTTCTGCGCCGGCAGGAGCACCTGGGTGATGCCGAACTGGTCGGCAGCCAGCACCTTTTCCTTGACGCCGCCGATGGGGAGGACGTCGCCGTTCAGGGTGATCTCCCCGGTCATGGCGGTATCGCTCCGCACCTTCCGCTTCGTGAAGGCCGAGGCCATGGCCGTCGCCATGGTGATGCCCGCCGAGGGGCCGTCCTTCGGGATCGCCCCTTCGGGCAGATGGATATGGATGTCCAGCTTTTCATAGAAATCGTCGGGCAGTCCCAGCGATTCCGCCCGGCTGCGGATGTACGTATAGGCCGCCTCTGCCGATTCCTTCATCACGTCGCCCAGCTGGCCCGTGAGGATCAGCTTGCCGTGGCCGCGGATGGCCACCGCTTCCGTATCGAGCACTTCCCCGCCGGCCATGGTCCAGGCCAGACCGTTCACGCGGCCCACCGTGGAGGGATGCATTTCCGCCATGGGAAGGAATTTCACCGGTCCGAGGTAGTCCTCCACCGTTTTGGCGGTGAGCGCCGGGAGCTTCTCGTCCTTCATGACGATCTTCTTGCCCACCTTGCGGCAGAGCGCGGCGATCGTCCGTTCCAGCTCGCGCACGCCCGCCTCGCGGGTGTAGCTCCGGATCAGCTTTCTCAGGAGCGTCGCGGGGAATCGCAGATCCTCCCCGGTGAGGCCGTTCCGCTCGCGCTGGCGCGGCACCAGATAGCGCTTCGCGATCTCCAGCTTTTCCTCTTCTGTGTAGCCCGAGAGGGGGATCACTTCCATCCGGTCCAGCAGAGCCGCCGGAATGGTGGACGTGGTATTCGCCGTGGCGATGAAAAAGACGTGGGAGAAGTCGAAGGGCATATCCAGATAATTGTCCGTAAAGGTCCGGTTCTGCTCCGGGTCCAGCGCTTCCAGCAGGGCCGCCGCGGGATCGCCGCGGAAATCGGAGCCCACCTTGTCGATCTCATCCAGCAGCAGCACGGGGTTCATGGATTTCGACTGCGCCACCGCTTCGATGAACCGACCCGGCATGGCGCCGATATAGGTGCGCCGGTGGCCGCGGATCTCCGCCTCATCGTGGATGCCGCCCAGAGCGATGCGCGCAAATTTCCGGTTCATTGCCCGGGCGATGGATTTGGCCAGGCTCGTCTTGCCCACGCCGGGCGGGCCCACGAAGCACAGGATGGTGCCCTTCGCATTCGGCGCGAGGATGCGCACCGCCAGATATTCGAGGATGCGTTCCTTCACCTTCGTCAGGCCGTAGTGGTCCTCATCGAGCATGTGCTGTGCCTTCTGGAGATTCAGATTGTCCTTCGTCTCCACGCCCCAGGGCATATCGAAGATCCAGTCCAGATAATTCCGGATGACCGCCGATTCCGCCATCATGGGCGGCATGGTCTCCAGTCGGGAGATCTCCTTCTCCACCTTTTCCTGGAGCTCTGCAGGGATGCCGCTCTTTTTCAGCTTGTCCCGGTATTCCGCGGCTTCTTCCTCCGCGGTCTGGCGGTCGCCGAGCTGGTCGTGAATGGTCTTGATCTTCTGGCGCAGATAGTAGTCGTGCTGCTCCTTTTCCATGCGGCGGCGCACGTCCTCATTGAGCTTCATTTCCAGCGCGCCGATCTCCACTTCCGTATCGACCAGAGCCTTCACCTGCTTCAGACGGGCCGTCACATTGGCGATCTCCAGCACCTTCTGCCGCTCCTGCGGCGTGACGAGAAGCTGAGCGGTGATGAAATCCGCCGTCTGTCCCGCATCATTGATGGCCTTCAGCTGTTCCATCAGCTCATCGGGCAGATTCTGCTTCGTCTCATTGAGCCACTGGAAAAATCCCTTCAGAATGACCCGGCGGTAGGCCTCCATTTCCACACGGGAGCCCTCGGTCTCCTCCACATCCTGCACGGACGCGGACAGAAATCCGTCCTTCCGCTCCATGGAGAGCACCTGCACGCGGGAAATGCCCTCGGCCAGAATGCGCAGCACGCCTCCCGGCAGCTGGAGCATCTGCTTGATCTTCACCACGGTGCCCACCGTGTACAGCTCCTCCGGTGCCGGCACCTCCACAGCCGGGTCCTTCTGCATGACCATGGCCAGATAGCGGTCCGAATCGACCGCACGGCGCACGGCCGCCACGGACTCTTTTCTGCCGATGTCCAGATTGACCGTCATGTGCGGATAGACCACGATATCTCTCAGCGCCACCACGGGAAGAATCAGGTTTTCCGCCGGCGCTGTCTGCAATTCATTTTCGTTATGATTTGATTCGTTCATAGAAATCCTCCGTCGTATTGTATTGTAACACAGCGGGAATGACATATCTATATAGGCAAATATCAATGAAGGCGCGTGCATACCCTCCCGTTTCCGGCGGATTCACACGAGGCCCCATTGTACAAAAAGACTGTAATGGAGGGCTCCACTACAGTCTCTGTGTCTGATTCGGTTATCTGGCCGCTTCCGGTGCCGGCTCCTGAGCCGGAGCGTCCGGCGCGGTGTCCTGTGTCCCGTATTCAAGAATCGGTTCCGTGCGGTGGTTCACCACGTCTTCCGTGATGCGGCACTTCACCACATTCTTCATGCCGGGCACGGTATACATCACGTGCTGCATGATTTTTTCAATGATCGCCCGCAGGCCGCGCGCCCCGGTATTCCGGAGGATGGCCTGCTTCGCGATGGCGCGGATGGCGTCATCATCGAATTCCAGATCCACATGATCCATGGCGAGCAGCTTCTTGTACTGCTTCACCAGTGCATTTTTCGGTTCAGTGAGAATCCGCACCAGCGCATCCTCATCGAGCGGATGAAGGCTCACCACCACGGGGAGACGGCCGATGAATTCGGGGATCAGCCCGAATTTCAGCAGATCCTCGGGCTGGACCTTTTGCAGGATCTCGCCCATGCGCCGCTCTTCCTTCTTCTGGATGTCAGCGCCGAAGCCGATGGTGCTCTTGGTCATGCGCCGTTCGATCACGCGGTCGATGCCGTCGAAGGCACCGCCGCAGATGAAGAGGATGTTCGTCGTGTCAATCTGAATCATTTCCTGATTCGGATGCTTTCTTCCGCCCTGCGGAGGAACGCTTGCCACGGTCCCTTCCAGAATCTTCAGGAGCGCCTGCTGCACGCCCTCGCCGGAGACATCTCTCGTGATGGAGGGATTGTCCGACTTCCGGGCGATCTTGTCGATCTCATCGATGTAGATGATGCCCCGCTCCGCCTTTTCGATGTCGTAGTCCGCCGCCTGAATGAGCCGGAGGAGAATGTTTTCCACATCCTCGCCCACGTAGCCCGCTTCGGTGAGGCTGGTCGCATCGGAAATGGCAAAGGGCACGTCGAGGAACCGGGCCAGCGTCTGCGCCAGAAGCGTCTTGCCGCTCCCTGTCGGTCCCAGCATGACGATGTTGGACTTCTGGAGCTCCACATCGTCGCCCGCATCCTGCGACAGGATGCGCTTGTAATGATTGTATACCGCGACGGAGAGGGCGATCTTCGCGTCGTCCTGTCCGATCACGTACTGATCGAGATGCGCCTTGATCTCCGACGGGACCGGCAGATCGAACTGGATCTGCTGCTTCCGCGGGTCATGGTGCAGTTCCTCTTTCAGAATATTCTGGCAGACTTCGATGCATTCATTGCAGATATAGACGCCCGGGCCGGCGATGAGTTTTTCCACTTCATCCCCGGAGCGTCCGCAGAAGCTGCACACCGGAGGTACACTGTGATTGTTTCTGTCCAAGGCTCCTCCTTATTGTGCGCTGCTCAATTCACTGCGGGTGAGAATGCGGTCGATCAGACCGTAGTGGAGCGCCTGCTCCGCGGTCATGAAATTGTCCCGTTCCGTATCCTGCCGGATCTTCTCGATGGGCTGTCCGCTGTGGCGGGACAGAATGCCGTTCAGTTCTTCTCTGAGGCGGAGGATCTCTCTCGCGTGGATCTCGATCTCCGTCGCCTGACCCTGCACGCCGCCCAGCGGCTGGTGGATCATCACGTTCGCATGAGGCAGGGCAAACCGCTTGCCCGCCGCTCCCGACGTGAGGAGCACCGCCGCCATGCTGGCGCAGGAGCCGATGCAGATGGTGGACACATCGGGCCGGATATACTGCATCGTGTCGTAAATGGCCATCCCTGCCGTCACCACGCCGCCGGGGCTGTTGATATACAGATGGATGTCCTTGTCCGGATTTTCCGCTTCCAGGAACAGAAGCTGGGCGATGATCACATTTGCGGTATGATCATCGATCTGTCCGTCCAGAAAAACGATCCGGTCTTTTAAAAGGCGTGAATAAATATCGTAGGAGCGTTCTCCTCGGGCCGTCTGTTCGACCACAATCGGTACATAAGCCATGGGATCACCCCTTTCATTCGGCTTATCTTATTCTTTGTCCGCCTTGGCTTCTTCTGCCTTTGCTTCTTCAGCCGGAGCTTCTGCCGCTTCTTCGGTCTTTTCTTCTTCTCTCTTGGCTGCGCCATAGATGAAGGCTGCGGCTTTCTTGCGGGTCACGGAAGCAATGAGCATGCCTACGCGGTTTTCTTCCTTAATGATCTTGACAACATCTTTCGGATCGGCGCCGAACTGCTGAGCCATGCTGTACACTTCCATGGACAGGTCCTGATCGGTGACTTTCAGGTCTTCCTTTTCAGCGATCGCGGAGAGAACGAGGCTCTGACGGACCGTTTCCTTGGCGGTGCCGGCGAAATCCTTGCGGAGGTCGGCTTCCGTCTTGTTGATGGATTTCAGATATTCATCCATCGTGGAGTGGTTGGCTTCGATGTTCAGCTTCATTTCCTGGATCATTTCATCGATGCGCTGTTCCACCATTTCATCGGGGATATCCACTTCAGCGTTGGCAACAGCCTGATCGACCAGGGCATTGTGGTACGCTTCTTCTGCATCCTGGTACGCACGGAGCTGCATCTGCTGCTTCAGGCTGGCTTTCAGTTCGTCCAGCGTGTCGTATTTGCTGACGGATTTGGCGAATTCATCATTCAGTTCCGGAATGATCTTGCGCTTTACGTCGTTGATGTGAACGGAGAATTCCGCATCCTTGCCGGCCAGAGCATCCACGAAGTAATCCTTCGGGAAGGTCACCTTTACGAGGACATCTTCGCCTGCCTTGTGGCCGACGAGCTGATCTTCAAAGCCGGGGATGAAGCTCTGGGAGCCGATTTCCAGCGGATAGGTCTTGCCTTCGCCGCCTTCAAAAGCCTTGCCGTCCACTTTGCCCTGGAAGTCGATGATGGCATAGTCGCCTTTTACCAGTGCAGCGCCTTCCTTGACTTCGAGGCGGGCACCCTGTTCCGCAGCCTTCTGGAGCTGTGCGGTCACGGCTTCATCGGGGATCTCCGGATGAACGTGGGGAGCGGTCAGTCCTTTGTATTCGCCGAGCTTGACTTCCGGCTGTTTTACAAACGTAGCCGTGAAGGTAGCGCCTTCCGTTTCGGAGAAGGATTCGGTCTTTACGTCAGGCGTGGTCACCGGAATGAGCTTCTGTTCTCTCAGAGCGTCCTGCATAGCCTGATTCACAACGATATCTTCCGCTTCGCTGGCCACACCTTCCTTGCCGATGTACATTTCCAGCACCTTGCGCGGCGCCTTGCCCTTACGGAAGCCTTTGAGGCGGATCTGATTGGAGATGCGGGCCACGGCCTGCTTGAATCCCTTCTGTACCTCTTCTGCGGTGACGTCGATGGTCAATGTCACTCTGTGCTTGTCCAGTGCTTCTACCTTTACGTTCATAAAATACTATTCCTCCTTAAATCGGCTCTGCCGATAATATTGATGTTGTCACACCTGCAGTTCGGATACAAACTGCAAAGTAAATTTTACCATAAACCAAAGAAAAGTACAAACATTTCCGGCACTTTCGTGCCCTGTGGAAAGGAGAAAAATCCGGGGCCTCCCAAAGAAAAAAGACAGCCGCCCCGGAGAGCGTCTGTCTTTTCCTTTTCCGGTCTTATTCGATGGTCTGTCCCTTCGTATCGCGGACGAAGAACAGCACATTCAGCGCCGCTGCGAGGTATACGCAGGACAGGAGCAGGAATGCCGTGCTGAAGCCGTTTTCTTGAGCGATCGTACCGATGATGACCGGTGCGAAGCCGCCCACGGCACGGCCCGTATTGAAGATGAAATTCTGTGCGGTGGAACGGGCATCCGTGGTGTAGCTTTCCGACAGCAGCGTGCCGTAGCCGGCCATCATGCCGTTGCAGAAGAAGCCGAGGAATGCGCCGCCGAAGAGGAGCGCCATGGGCGTGCCCAGATTGACATACACATAGACCATGGCTGCGGAGCATACATAAAAGAGAAGATACGGCTTCTTGCGGCCGAGGCGGTCGCAGAGCCAGCCGAATACGTAGATGCCGGCGATCATGCCCACGACGGTGACGATCATCCAGCCTGCCATGGAATTGGTGGTGAGGCCGTGCTCCCGGAGCAGGATCATCGGGAGCCAGACCATAATGCCGTAGTAGCCGAAGTTCTGCACGCTCGTCATGATGGTGAGAGCCACCGTGGTCACGATGCGGCGGGGGCTGTTGAAGAGCAGAATCAGCGGGAATTTATGGGTGCTTTCCAGCTGTTCCATTTCTTCCGCCGTGAACTGTTCGCCCCGGTCAAACCGTTCTTTCAGTTCTTTCTTGAGCGCCTTGCGCTTCACCCACATGGGCGGTTCCTTGATGCCGTGGCGGGACCATGCAGCGAGCAGAGCGGGAACGACGCCCACCAGGAAGAGGCCGCGCCAGCCGTAGGAGGGCAGGATGGCCGCAGCCAGCACAGCCGCCAGTACGGCGCCGGCCTGCCAGCCCATGGCCACGCCGGCGGTCGCACGGGCACGCTTGGCAGCCGGCCACGTTTCGGATACGAGCGTCATGCCGATGCCGTATTCACCGCCCAGGCCGAGGCCTGCAAGGAAGCGGAAGATCTCCAGATGCGTCGCCGAATCCGCAAAGGCGCACGCACCGGTGAAAATGGAAAACAGAATGATCGTCACCGCGAAGGTATGCACACGGCCCACATAGTCGGCCATGATGCCGAACAGGTAGCCGCCGAGGACCGTACCGATCATCGTATAGGTCGCGATGAGGCCGCCTTCCCCGAGAGTGAGGCCGAATTCCGATACGATCGCCGCCATGGCGAAAGACAGGATCAGCACATCCAGGCCGTCCATGGCATAGCCGAGGATGGAGGCCCACATGACCTTCCACCGTTCTTTTCTTGTGACGCCTGTCTCTTCAAATTCCAGTTCTTCCAGAGTTTTTTCTGACATACTCTTCTCCTTCCTGCATTACCGGCGCATGTCGCACCCAATGTATACACACTATGGCCTATTTTACAGCAAAATCCCTGCATTGCAAGACAAAAAATACGGAAAAATCTCTCACGGAAAAAACACTTCGGAAACAAAAAAGAAGCGGAGCTTCCTCATACGAAAGCTCCGCTTCCTGTCTGGTGTGCCGGCGGCGGTCAATCACTGCCTATCCGGAAAAAGAGAATAAAAAAAAGACATTCACGAGAATGTCTGAGTTGTTGAATGGTGCGGTCGGAGAGATTTGAACTCTCACGGGTAACCCCACTACCGCCTGAAGATAGCGCGTCTGCCAGTTCCGCCACGACCGCATATGAAATTGTGTTGCACCATTGCTGGAAAAAATTTGTGGTGCGGCTGGTGAGACTTGAACTCACACGACCTAACGGTCACTACCCCCTCAAAGTAGCGCGTCTGCCATTCCGCCACAGCCGCATATGGTGCCTCAGCACGGAATCGAACCGTGGACACAAGGATTTTCAGTCCTTTGCTCTACCAACTGAGCTACCGAGGCATATGAAATTGGCGACCCGGATCAGATTTGAACTGACGATCTCCGCCGTGACAGGGCGGCATGTTAGACCACTACACCACCGGGCCATTGATTGGTGGGCGATAACAGGATCGAACTGCTGACATCCTGCTTGTAAGGCAGGCGCTCTCCCAGCTGAGCTAATCGCCCATAAATATTTGGTGACCTGTGGGGGATTCGAACCCCCGAACCCGCCGTGAAAGGGCGGTGTCTTAACCACTTGACGAACAGGCCATAACTGGTGATCCATCCGCGACTCGAACGCGGGACACCTTGATTAAAAGTCAAGTGCTCTACCGACTGAGCTAATGGATCATATGGCAGGGGTAGTAGGATTCGAACCTACGCATGACGGAGTCAGAGTCCGTTGCCTTACCGCTTGGCGATACCCCTATGGCTCCTGAAGTAGGACTCGAACCTACGACCGATCGGTTAACAGCCGATTGCTCTACCAACTGAGCTATTCAGGAATATATGTTAAAGCCCTTTCGGACTTTACCATTAAGTGGAGCGGAAAACGGGACTCGAACCCGCGACCCCCACCTTGGCAAGGTGGTGCTCTACCACTGAGCTACTTCCGCAAGCAGCAATGATATGATTATATCATTTTCCCGGAGTTTGTCAAGCAGGAATTTTTATTTTTCTTTCCTGCCGGACCGGCCCGGCGACCACGTTGAATAGTGTACCATATGGTTTTTGCTCTGTCAAGGAATTTTTTCGAACTTTTCAAATTCCTTACAGGCATCCGCCCATGTCCATGTCTCTACGGAGAGATGACGTGCTCTTATTATACTGAAAAAGTCCTTCCTGTGCAAGCCTCAAAAAAAGGACGCCTCCGCGTCCTTTTTCTTTTCTCTGATTACTTCTTATTCAAAAAGCTCCCGCGGCCCGCCGAAGACCTTCATCTGCCGGCTGAAGAGGGAATCCCGCCGCTCGGTGAAATAGCCCAGATAGAGCGCCGCCGTGTTGTCGCCGTCGGGCGATTCGCTGCTGGCGCTGCCGTAGGAGGTCCGGTCCAGCAGGAACCGGCCGTCGATGGGCGTAAAGTCCGTGGAGAGCCCCTCCAGCATGGCCGCCGCGGAAGGCGTGATGCCATCCGCCGGAATGGGCAACCCCGCCGTGGAGCCCGCCCGCACGAGGATCTGCTCCGTGAGCGCGCCGCCCTCGTCCGTTCCGTGCCCCAGCTCGAAGGGACAGATATAGACCGCTTCCGCATCGAGGTATTCCACGCCCGCGAGGAAGCAGAAAAGGGACCGCGCATCAGCCTGGCGCACCCGGAGCGGCGCCAGATCCGCCCCGCTGCCCAGCAGCGCCAGCACCCGCTGCCCCGCCGCGGCAAAGGAAGCGCCGGAGCGGCTGCAGAGGGCGTCCCATTCCTCCCGGAGAGAGGCCGCGCTGACCGGTCCTTCTCCGCCGGGGATATGGAAATAGTGCGCGCCGAACTGCGCCTTGTCATTGGCCTTCTCGATAAAAACCGCCGGAGCGCCTGCCTGCTCCAGCCGCGCTTTCAGATACGCCGGCGGCACGCCCATATCGATAAGGCCCCCCACGAGCATATCCGGCGTGAGCACGCCGTAGCAGCGGATAAACAGTGCTTTCATTATTTCACGTCCTCTCTCTGACGGCCCTTGCCCGGTCCGTCCTCCGCCACGTCCACGCCGCCGCTGCCGAAGGTGGCCATGAGATTCAGCATGCACAGGGACGCGTCGAGGAGGGACAGGCCCAGCACGGAGCCGAATCCTTCTCCTTCAGTGAAATGATAGTGGAGGTATCCCTCCATACCGAGCTTGGAGAGCTGCATCTGGTGGACCGGCTCGTCATAGACCGCCGAGGGGAACAGATAGTCCCGGATCTCCGGATAGGCCGTGACCGCGCCCAGCGCCGCCGCCCCGGTGACTGCATTGTCGAAGACCACGGCCATGCCCTCCCGGGCAGCCTGCACGATGAAGCCGAAGAGCGCGGCGATCTCCGCGGAGCCCACCTGGGCGAGCACGCCGCACGGATCGGTGGCAAAATCGCCCAGCGAGGCCAGATGGAGGCGGAGCCCCTGCTTTTCCGAGGCCGCCGTGAGGTCGTCCTTCAGGATGGCGGCGGTCACCGCCAGCGCGGAGAGCATGGAGCGCTCCCCGATATTGCCGAGCCCGGCGGCCCGCACGCCCTGACCGGCAAGCGTTGTCGCCACGGACATCCCCACCTGAATGGCTCTGGCTGCCGCCTCGGGCGTCATGGCCGGACTGCCGCAGTGCGTACCCCGCACCGCCTTCTGGACGAGCACGCCCGGAATCCCGGCGGATTCCTTTTCGAGGCCCACGTCGATCACATACACCGCCGCGCCGATCTGACGGGCGGCCGCATTCACCGGCCCGTAGCCCTGCGCCACGAGAGCCGCCTCATTGTAGCTCTTGAATCCCTTCGTCTCGTTCTTCTCGCCGTCCACGGCCGTATCACCGCAGAAGATCACCACGGCCTTCGGCAGGGACGACGGCTTCACCTCGCCGAAAATACCGGCCAGCCGCACCGCCATGTCCTCCATCCGGCCCAGCGAGCCCAGCGGCTTGGTGAGATTGTCCACATAGAGGCGGCAGGCATCCATGATATCCTTGTGAAGTGCTTCGATCTGCTTCATGCTTTCGCCCCCTCGATTTCCTCTTCCGTGGCGCAGTCCATATAGACCAGAAGCGCCGTATCCAGCATCTTCATCTGGATCGCCGCACCGGAGGCCTCGCCCAGCCGGAATCCCAGATCCACATATTCAGACAGGCCCAGCGCCGCCAGCGACTTCTTGTGCGCCTGCTCCCGGGACCGGTGCGACGCCATGAGATAATGCACCGACTCCGGCGCGAGCGCCCGGGCGATGAACGCACAGGCGGTGGTATTGAAGCCGTCGATCACCGTGATGGCATGATTGGCCGCCGCGCCGAGCATGACCCCTACGAGGCAGCCGAACTCAAAGCCGCCCACCTTGGCCAGCACATCCAGCCCGTCGTCGGGATTCGGCTGATTCACGTCCAGCGCCTGCTGCACCAGCTCGATCTTCCGGCGGAGACGCTCATCGGAAATGTTCGTCCCCCGGCCGGTCACCTCCAGCGCGCTCCAGTGATTGAAGGCGCCGATGATGCACGCCGCGGACGCCGTATTGGAGATGCCCATCTCCCCCACGAGGAACGCCCGGTAGCCGGCGCGCGCCTTTTCCTCAGCGATTTCGATGCCGGTCTCCACGGCGCGGATGGCATCCTCCCGGCTCATGGCCGGCCCCTCGGAAAAATCATCCGTGCCCCAGGCGATCTTCCGGTCCAGCAGCCCCGGCACATCACTCATGTCATGGGCGATGCCCATATCCACCACGACCATGTCCGCATTGCAGTACGCCGCCATGGCATTGGCGCCGGCCCCTTTCGAGACGAGATAATTTCTCGTCATGCCCACCGTGGTGGACACGGGATAGGCGGAAATATTGTGGCGCGCCACGCCGTGGTCGGCACTGGCGATGACCATGCACCGCTTCGGCAGCTCCACCTCCTCGCTGCCGGTGACGCCGGCATACTGGACGACCATGTCCTCCATGCTGCCCAGCCGGCCCATGCCGAGATACAGCTTCTGCCAGCGCTCCCGCGCCCGGTCCATCGCGCCCTGATCGAGCGGACCGATCGCGGCAATCGTTTCATCCAGAAGTCCCATATATCCTCACTTTCTGCCCTTCTGCGGGCATTTCTTTCTGTGTCTGCTGAGAACTCAGCTTTTCCTATTATAGCAGAAAGAAAAAAGGCCGATTTCCGCCCCGCGCCTTGCCCGGCCGGTCAAAACTTTTTACAATAAAAGAATAGACAATAAAGGAGGTGTCTGTGATGGATTTTGAACATCTGTACATCAACGGCGAATGGGTCCCCGGCTCTTCCGGCGAGTGGATCTCCGTAGAGGACCCTGCCGCCATGGAAATATTTGCCCGCGTGCCCCGGGGCACACCGGCCGACGTGGACCGCGCCGCCCGGGCCGCCCATGAGGCGCTCCCCGCCTGGGCCGCGCTGCCCCTTTCAGAGCGCATCGCCCTCATGGAAAAATTCCTGACCATTTTCCGCTCTCAGGAAGAGGACATCATCGAGCTGGAGATCCGGGAGCTGGGCGCGCCCTGGTCCTTTGCGAAATCGTCGCACTGCGAATACCAGTACACCCGGGTGCGGTCCTACATCGATCTGGCACCGCAGGTCCCGCTGGTGGAAAAAATGCCCCTCTCCACGGTATACCGCGAGCCTGTGGGCGTCATCGGCTGCATCACCCCGTGGAACTATCCGCTGGGACAGGTGGTGCAGAAGGTCATCCCCGCGCTCCTCATGGGGAATACGGTGGTGCTGAAGCCTTCGCAGCACACGCCGCTTTCGTGCTTCCTCATGGCGGAGGCCTTCGAAAAGGCAGGCTTCCCGAAGGGCGTATTCAATATGGTCACCGGCCGCGGCGGTGAAGTGGGCGACGCCATGGCGTCCCATCCGCTCATCGACATGATCTCCTTCACAGGCTCCACGTCGGGCGGCATCCGGGTCGCTCAGCGCGCCCTCGCCTCAGTGAAGCGCATTTCCCTCGAGCTGGGCGGCAAATCGCCGGCGCTGGTCCTGCCCATGGAGAACTATGACTGGGCCATCCGGAACTGCTTTAATTCCATTTTCCTCAATTCCGGACAGACCTGCACCGCCCTCTCCCGCCTGCTCATTCCGAAGAGCGATCAGGCGAAGATCGAGGAAGCGCTGGTGCGCATCGCCGCAGAATATCCTGTGGGCGATCCCCACGACCACGCCGTCCGTGTCGGACCGGTGGCGTCCGCCGCGCAGTATAAAAAGATCCGCGGCTTCATCGAGCAGGGCATCGCCGGCGGCGCCCGCGTGCTGCTGGGCGGCGTGCCCGATGAACCGGACCACGGCTACTACGTGAAGCCCACCATTTTCACCGATGTCACCCCCGATATGGCCATCGCACAGGCAGAGATCTTCGGCCCCGTGCTCTGCGTCTTCACCTACGACACGCCGGAGGAAGCGATCCGCCTCGCCAACGATACGGAATACGGCCTGAATGCCGCCGTATACGGCCCGAAAGAGGAGGCCATCGCAGCGGCCCGCCGCATCCAGGCCGGCAACGTCTACATCAATGACAGCCCCCGCGACACCGCGGCGCCCTTCGGCGGTTACAAGCACTCCGGCATTGGCCGGGAAGGCGGCGTATACGGCATGCTGGAATTCACCCAGCAGAAAGCACTCTTCGACACCTGTAAGGCATAAGGAGGGCCTGTTTCCCTCCGGAAAGGACTCCCATGGCGCTCAGTTCCCTGTGGAAAAAACTGATTCCCGCGCTGGTGGTGCTGCTCGCAGCAGCCGGCGGATTCTATTACTTTTACTGGATGCATACCCCGCAGTATGCAGCGGGCGAGATCTATCAGGCGGTCACGAAAAAAGACTACCAGCTCTTCCGCGAGCGGGTCGATCTGGAAAAGGTATACAGCGCGGCCCTCGACGATCTCACCGACGAAGCCCTTCAGTCCGATACGCGGGACCACCGCCTCGCCGCCGGCCTCATGCGCACCCTGAAGAAGCCCCTCATCGATGCGCTCATCCATGAAACGGAAACGCAGTTCCGCGCCGCCCATTCCGGCAATCCCACGCTGATGACGCCCCTCGTCGATACGGCCAAGGCCTACGTCGGCTCGGCGGCGCTCTCCCTCACGGACATCTTCGACGTGGAGGAAAAGGACGGCATCGCCACCGCCAGCGTCAAACTTCACGACGACGAGCTGAACCACGACTTCACGTGGAAGGTGCGCCTCGAAAAGGACGTGAACGGCGACTGGACCGCCACCCGCGTGGAAAATCTCAAAGAATATCTCCAGCAGCGGAAAGACGTCCTGCATTCCCAGTTCTGACACGGAAAAAAGCCCGGCCTCTTAAGAGACCGGGCTTTTCGCATGCCTTCACACCACCTGAAACAGGAAAAATTTCAGATAATACGTTTCCGGCACGGTCATCACGATGGGATGATCCGGTGCCTGCTGGCGGAATTCGATCTGCCGCAGCGTCACCCCTGCATCGTGGGCCGCTTCCTTCACCATTTTCACGAAGAGTTCCTCGCTCATGAAATGAGAGCACGAGCACGTCGCCAGATAGCCCCCGCGGGGGAGGATCTTCATGGCGCGGTAATTGATTTCCTTGTAGCCCCGGAACGCCGCCCTCCGAGTCTCGCTGGACTTTGTGAACGCCGGCGGGTCAAGAATGATATAGTCATAGCGGTGGTCCTTCGTGCGGTCCAGCTCCGTCAGATAGTCAAACACATCGGCCTGCACCGCCTCCACCGGCAGACCGTTCATTTCCGCATTGTGCGCCGTCATGGCCACGGCCTCCGCGGAAATATCCAGCGCCGTCACCGAAGCGGCGCCGCCCCGGGCTGCGTTGAGCGCAAAGGCCCCCGTATGGGTGAAGCAGTCCAGCACATGACGGCCCCGGGCAATGCCCGCCGCAGCAAGGCGGTTGAATTTCTGGTCCAGGAAAAATCCCGTCTTCTGGCCGTGCTCCACGTCTACCTCATAGCGGATGCCGTTCTCCGTGATCTCCACCAGCGTTTTTTCCTCCGCCGGGTCGAGAAGCTCTGATTTATAGAAGCCCTTGCCCTCGGTCATGCCCTCCAGCGTGCGGATCTTCACATCGTTTCGTTCATACACGCACGATACGGGGAGACCTCTTTCCCGGAGCACCTCGATCAGGCTGTCCAGCACCTCCTGCTTCCGCCGCTCCATGCCGAGCGACAGAATCTGCACGGACAGCACATCGCCGAAGCGGTCCACCGTCAGCCCCGGCATCTGATCCGCTTCCCCGAAAACGAGGCGGCAGCAGTCCCGGTCCCCGGGACGCATCACCTGCAGGCGGTAATCCACCGCATAGGCCGCGCGCCGCTTCCAGAAAGCCCTGTCAAAGTGGTCATTCGCATTGGTCGAAATGAGGCGCACGGTGATCTTGGAATGGGGATTGTAAAAGCCGCTGCCCACAAATTTTCCTTTTTTCGTGAGCACCCGCACGATAACCCCCGGCTCGATGCCGGGCTCCGCCTCCTCGATCTCCGTACCGTAGATCCACGGATGGCCGCCCCGCGCCGCCAGCTCCGCCCGCTTGCTGATCCAGACCTGTTTCTGTTCCTCCATACTTCCTCCTGTCACGCCGTTTTCTTCTGATTGTAGCATAGCGCCATCCATGAGAAAATCCCCTGCACAAAGTACAGGGGATTTTTCAAAGCACAAACAGCATCAGATCACAAAGGTGATCAGGAAGCAGACCGCCAGGCCCACCAGCATGGCCGGTCTCTGCCAGCGGTTCGCCACCTTCTGTACGGTGCCGGGAATGACGCCCGCCACGACAGGCAGTGCGGTAAGAGCGCCGCCGGTAAGGAACAGCTGCATGATCGCGCATCCGGTAATGGCCGCAAAGCTCACGCCCAGCGGGTCGCAGCCCATGGTCATCGCCACCTGGGTGAAGGGCAGTACGATCGGTGCCGAAGCCGCATTGGACTGCGTGATCGTCCCTGCGATGGCGGAAATCAGGAACAGGATCTGGATCGGCGCCATGGCAATATACGGCACGGCGTATTCTGCGATCAGCTCCACAAGGCCGATGCGGTTAATGACGTTCGACATGAACATCAGGCTGATAATGGCCACGATCGGAATGGAGATCTGGCTTACGCCGCTGATCATGTCCTTCTCACCCTGCGCCAGCGTCATCCGTTCCATGAAAATGATCAGGATGCCCGTTCCCATCCCTACAAGGAATACCGGAACGCCGGAGAAAAAGGCCACGCAGAGCACGATAAACGGGAAAATGGCCTTTTTGAAGGAAGGTGCGCCTTCGGGCAGTTTTTCCAGCGTCTGACCGACCGGATTGATGGGAAGCCCTTCCCGAATCATTTCCCTGCGCGCCCGCCAGTAAGCAAAAATATAAATCCAGATCGAGCCGGCAAAGGCCCAGGCATTGATGAGGCCGAAATGCACGCCCGTCACCGCCAGGATCGCCAGCATGGTCGGATGCGTAAATCCGCAGGCATTGGCCACTGTATTGGCCATCGAAATGATGCCGGACGTTTTATTGGGCGACAGCCCCAGCTTGACCGCCGCGGGGCCGGCGATGGTCGCCGTGATGACCGGCTGGGTAAAAGCGGTCAGCGCTCCCAGCAGTGCCGCCGCAAGTCCTGCGGCCGTAGCGATGCCGGGCGCTCCGCCATGCCGTCTCCCGAAATCCATGATGTTCCAGATAACGACATCCATGTAGCCGCATTTCTGCATGATCCCGATAAAGAGCAGTACGCCGAGCATATCCACGATGACCGGGTTCAGGGCGGAAATCAGAATCTTGGAAATGGCGTTGGCATCCGAGCCGGCCAACGGAAATCCGGCTGCCAGTGCGGAACATACGCCGCCTACGACCGCCGTGATGTATAGAGGTGCTTTCCCAGTAATCATGATGATTAGTGTCAGCACCATAATGATCTGCGCTGTTATCATTGACTGACTCCATTCCAATCCGTTAAAAATCAGTGTTCATCAATTACATGAATTTTATACGTAAGCGACAGTTCCCGGCCGAGCTGATCATCCACGAGCCGTGCACTGAACTGTTCCCCAAAACGGAAGCCGTTCAGCAGCGGCACCGTCCCCGTATAAATCAGGCAGTCTTCCAGCGGCACCTCTTTCTGTACCTTTTCAATGATCACATCAAACGGAAGCAGATCGCCGGCCACGCCGTTCTGATAGTCGATTTCCTTACCATCCACCACCTGCGTGGAAATGAGGCGAAGCTGCGGGAGATGGTCTTTGACCTCTTCATAGTCCCAGAATTCCATCGAGCAGGGCTTGAGGCAGACCTGTTTGGATTTGTGGATGCTTACTGCTTCCATTTCGCGGTCGGTGTGGTCGCTGCCGATTCCGATATAAAATTTCCCTTCATGGCAAAGGATGAGGTATTCCGCTTCACCGCTTGTTTTCGGACCAATGACATCAATGCTTTCTTTTCTTGTTACAATCTGCGGGTCACACTGATACGGGACAGGAACCTCAGAAGGACACTTGACGCCTTCCTTTTCCAGTTCATGGATGTGTTCCATGGTCTTTTCCACATCTTTCCCTGAAAATCCGACGACCATCAGATTTTTGATATCAGCAGAAATAACAGATTCCCCATTTTTTGTAACAATCTTAAAATCCATGTTTGTTTCTCCTTTCCTTTTTCCTGTTGCCATTTTAAATTTTATATAATTCGGGCCGGCG